>Ga0214542_1001277_pt1 | contig 51229 bp, 19 predicted proteins | sample CNSS1metaG_FD_160096 | JGI IMG/M metagenome (GOLD analysis project Ga0214542, IMG submission 160096) | Root nodule microbial communities from cowpea collected in UCLA plant growth center, Los Angeles, California, USA - CNSS1 | ecosystem: Host-associated > Plants > Roots > Nodule | place: USA... | reverse complement strand
GGAAAAATTAAATTGATATAAGTCTGGAAGAAGTTAAATTCATAACATTAATTCATCCTCATCAAAATGCACTACATCAATGTTTGACAAAAGTGAAACTGAACGAAGTTTAAGGAAAGTCAAAATGCAGTACATCAATAATGAATTCTACATCAGAAATTCTAAAAAATAACTAAGACGTTTGTAGCTGCTATCATGGCCTTCTCCTAATCTGTAATTTCATCCTAAACTGCTGAGATGGTTCTTCTGGTGTTGGTAGTGGTGTTGCTTGACTCTCCACTTCATTCCTTGGTGGTTGAGTTGTTTGAGTTTCAGCAGTTTGTGCATTCTCAGCAGTTTGGGCATCTGGTGCATTCTCAGCAGTTTGGGCATCCACAGGCTTATCTGGACAATTGTTCCTGTTATGTCCAATCTGACGGCATATGCTACATTTTTTTCTATGACCTCCTTTGCTGATTTGTGTGTTATCCTTTCTCAACTCCCACTCTTCCAACCTTCTTTTTTTCTTGGGTCTTCCTGGTAAGATTCTCTTATGAGGTGGATGGACGCCAGGGTAGGGAGTTCCCCTAAATTTCCCTAATTGCAAAATTTCCCCTAAATTGAAAAAATTAACGTTAATTAGCCACTTGTACAGTACACGTAACACACCCTAATACAAACCATGCCACCTGTACAATGTTCCGTTAATGATTTAAACGACGTTATAGAAAAGGACCAAATAAAACACGAATTGCGAAAATGAGGACCATTCTAAACATTTGGTAAAAATGAGGACCATTTTAAACATTATGTGAAAATGAGGACCATCCGCAACAAACACTACGAAAATGAGGACCAAAAAGGTATTTAAGCCTTTTAATAATTTAAACGGGAATGGAGATATGGCGGGAACGAGTATGATGGCGAAGATATATACATCCTCATACCCATCCCCATACCCAATTGAAAAAGTCGGAAATTCTCCATATTCATACTCAGTCAATGCAAGGATTCTCCGTCAAAATGAAAACAAGTTCTGATAATACCCACGAAGGCGGGTTTGTTTGTCATCTCTACTTGAGATATAAAAGATTTTAAAATACTACAATTAGTTAAAAGAACAATTTCATCTTCCTCAAAGTTTAGGGAACCATTGTTGCTTCATCTGAAAATATCAGGATTACAAGGAGCAACCTTATTAATATTGTTTTAACAATATCTATCCTTGGATTATTCTACTATAGCACGAGTACTTTAAAAATCTTTCTATAATGGCATGTAATGTTAAAGTACTTAAAAATAATGAGATTTTCAATATAGTTATTCGTCACTCCTTTAAACATTAATTATGAGTTACTGAAAATACGTAATATGATAATCTTAAAATCATCGTGGAAGAAGAAGAGGTTAATTTTGTATTTAAATAAATCCTACATCCAAAACCAAAAAATAATCATAAACTTTACCATTAAAAACTAGCTAGTAGTATAGATTCAATGTGTAACAAAAGTAAAAAATAAAAAATAAAAAGACAGAGATCCTATTTTTATACAAATGATCATTTAGAAATAATATATTATAAAACACTTTCCAGTCAACCAACTATCTATCTACAAGGAAAAATATGCAACTTTAATGATTAAAAAATGGTATTTTTAATACATTTAATATATATATATATATATATATATATATATATATATAACACTTTTTGCAACTTATTCAGCATGTCACATCAGTAATATATACCACATCAACGATCACGTGACAGTCACATGGCAACATATGTCATTCTAGGAATGGCACTTAAATAGATATATCATTACTAAGCAAAACAATGTCAAGTATACTATAGAGAATGAGGTAATTGAGATATAATATTTTGTTGATTCTGACGTAATATTTTGTGAAACAAATAAACGTTTTATGACAAATACTAAAAAGGATATTTATTTTATGATGATGTTTCAGCCCATCTTTTAGGTGAATTGGAACAGCGTAGAGAAAAAGAGAAAAAAAGAAAAAAACAGTGATAATTAGTGTATGATCCACTTCTACCACTCGTGTGTATGTATATTAGTTTGGAGGTCCAAAGACTTTGATTCCGCTGTAGCACTTTTTTGAAACCTACACAAGTAGGTTCACCTGTCGAATTTTCCCGGCGTCGACCCGCTGCATACTTTTCCGCAAAATATTTCTTACCACTTTCCTTTACACTTAAAAACAATAAGAAAACAGTGGTTGTCTCTGATTGGAGAATTTATTTTTTGACTCCAATATCTTGTGGAATATTTAAATGTATTAAGAGATTGAGTTTTTGTGTGTGGATTTTATGGATGAAAAGAAGAAAGACGAGGAGGTTTAAAGTGTATAAAAATGGAGAATTTTACGGTGAGATGAATAGATGTGTTTAGAAGAGTGGTATGTAAAGAATGAAAAGAAAGTGTTGGCAATGAATGGATGTGAATCTTGGAATGGCATTTCAATTATTGTCCTAAAGGAATTGAGAGAAAGGAAAGAAGATGGAAATGGATGTGCATGAGGTTGGAATCAATTCCCCATAATAATAATAATCTCACCATCACTACTCCCCCTTTAACTGCACAGCATAAGCCTACCCACTGAAGGCTTACTCAGAATGCATTGGGTGGGATGAGTTCATCTGCTTGTTAAGCCGTAGGTGGGGTTAAAGAGATATGGGATTCTGTAGTAGATTTGCAGCCTACCACATAACAACTACCCCTCATATAGCCTTACATCCCCTGGATATGTTCCTCTCAATAATGCATAGGAATCACGTAAAGATGGGCCAAAAAGACTAATACAGAAAATAAACGTGTATGCAAATGCAAATGCATCAACTCCTATTCTTATTAGGATTAAATATATTTTAGGACGTGAAATTGTAATCTTTTTTTCAAATTTTGATATATTTCGATCTTTAAACTTTAAATTCAACAATATGTTAAAGGATAACGATACTATGACTCCCATTTATTTATTCTGATCCCTTACTTTCTGACATAGTTCAGTGTGGATCATTGATTAATGTACCACTATCTTTTCCTTTGAAAGAATCAATGACTCAAACTAAGCCACGTCAATAAATAAAAAATGGAAGTCAAAAAATGAGAGTCAAAATATAATTTTCCTATGTTAAATGTTCGAACTGACATTTAAGTTATTTATATCATCTTAGATGTTTCAACTCAAATGTTAACATGAGATTAGAACAATTATATCAATTTATTTTTAAAATTTAGAGAACAAAATGTATCAAAGTTTGAAACAAAAACAAATTTCAAATTCGTGTTCAAGTTTTTAAACTAAAAATAGATTTAACACTTATTATTATTATTATTGGTTATTACTTCTCTTTCCCACCATTTCTAAGAATAACAAGCCAAGGCTGTACACATTTTATCACAACTTCCAGTAAATTCTTTCTTTCAGAATCCCTTGTCAAGAAATCCATTACCAGGGAACCAGAACTGGCATTTATGTCCCACTCAATAGCTCTTACAACCAGTATATAAAGCTTCACAACACAACCAACACATTCACCATCTTTACTCTCAACCTATCCTAAAACATCTACTCATTTCTCGCCTGAGACTTCAATTATTCACATAATTCTTCTTCAAGGGTAAATTTCTTGCTTCTATGCCTGTCATTTGCATTTTAAATCATTTCTTACACGCCGACGTTATGTGTTAGTTTCTTTGTTAATGCAGTGGTAGTGGTAGTGGTGTGGAACCTTATGGTTCAACTCCTATGAATAGATTGAGTAGAGCATAAAAATTGACAAGATTGCTATGCTATGCTATGCTATCACTAACACAGTAGTTTCTAATGCAAATAACCTATATGTGGATAAAAAATTGCATGCCTTTTATAGAAATTAGGGTGATATTCATAATGCATAAAACAAGGATTCTGACTAGGCTGCATGCACATATAGCCCTTATTATCTGGTTACACTGAATGATCGAACAACAAACTTTGGTTGATAAAGTATGTGTATTGATGATATTGATCAGGAAAATGAGCTGGTCTGGAGGAGATTGGATGTGTGGTGTTTGCCAGCACATAAATTTCAAGAAGAGGGAAGCATGCCAGAGTTGTGGATACCCCAAGTATGGGGGACCTGACCCTTCGACCTACAGATACAACAGGACTGAAGCTTTGGCAGGGGACTGGTTCTGCAACTGTGGAGGTCACAACTATGCCAGTCGATTAAACTGCTACAGATGTGGTGCAATGAAAGATGATTATTCTTCAGGATATGCCAACAACTCTGGAGGTTATGGATCTGACACTTTCCCCCCAGGATGGAAGACTGGAGACTGGCTTTGCCCAAGGTCTTTTACTACTCAAAATACTCTCTCTATTTTCTTCCACATTGTCATCACATTTTCACCTGTTTCACTTCTGTAAAGACCCTGCATTTATTTGTATCTACAAACACTAACTACATCTCCAACTAGTCCAAGTAAAAATGGGGTTAACCCTACAACACCAATAGAGTTTTCAACTTCATTTTACTTGGGTTGAGTTGGAAGATCCATCCAACTATCATAAAATCTGAACAATGTAATTTAATAACATGTGACTGGTGTACACACCAGCTGCATTGTATCCAAGGTACAATCTCTTTTTCTTCCTCCCATAGGCATGTAGAGTGACACGATAATTACAGCACGGATGGTGGCCAGTGTTATTTTATTGCATTCATCAAACAAAATATGAAATATGATACAAATATTTTTCTTTTTCTGATATAACAGACTTGGATGTGGAGTGCACAATTATGCCAGCAGGACAGAATGTTATAAATGCAAAATGCAAAGGGATTTTGGTGAGAAAAGTTTAGTTTTCTGACGTTTCATCTGTTCTTTTTGAAACATATAAGTCAAGATGTTTCTAAAACATACCATTTAACCTAAATTCCAATGACATTTGTTACTCTTCTTTCAGGTGGTGCAGATTGAAAGAAGAAACTTCACAAGACCTGCAATATCATTGACTTTTCCCTTGGCGTCTTTCTTATCCTAACAATACCCTATCTTGTTTTCCCTATGTCAAGTTCTAGATAAATCATGGATGAAAGCCTCTGTTAGAATCATAGCAATGTTTTTTCATTAGGAAGGAATATGGTATCCGGCTGTCATTGTTTCTTGCTAGATTATGTACTGACAAGAAGGTTATGAAATCCATACACTTTATTTTCTGCATTCGATACTCATGTTAACTTTCCTCCCCAAACTTTCCCTTCTTAGCTTCACCAATTCAAATGCAAGTGTTCATAATACTTGCTTCAGTACTTTTCACAAACGGTGTGTGTGAAAGAGAGTGGAAAGAAGAGACTGAGACATTGTGTGCTGGTGGGGAACATCTGTTTTATTCAGTTGCTGGGGTGGTCCAAAGACTGCTTTTCATAATTCATACATCAGACTGAGAAATCAGACCCAAGTCATGAATCACTATGAGCACCAGATTCAACAACACTAAGGGAAACCAATGAGTTTACCACCTAAATGAAGAGCTTAAGATACAGCTCTTAGACCTTCCAAACATGCAAGAATCCAATGCAACATACATGTTTCAACTGAACTTCAAACAAATCAAACATAATTATTTATACTAATTAAGTTGTTGCTGGGGCATGAGTACTGTCTTGATTGCTAATTGAGCACTAAAACTGGGAAGGAATTCTAAATTTCAAATCATGATAGTGCTGGATTATCTTTTTGTAGGCTTCACTGACTTAATAGCAACTTTAGAAAGTGGAGGTTGACTAAAAAGCATATATATATATGTTCTTTGTTTGTCACTGTGCTCTGTTGTAAAATATTCTGCGCTTTCATTAAGCAAGCTTTTGGTTTATATGCTTTGAAGATGTTAAGATAGGACCCCACTTTTAATGAACTAGTTCCCCCAGCATATTGCAAGGATCCAAAGTGTTGGACAATCTATCTGAATGTAGTGGCTGCTCTTCCTTTCTGGTATCCTCATCTAGGAAAAAGACGCACCAGATTAAGGAAGTAATACTATTTGTGGCACAGGATTTATAAACAATGACTTTCTCAAGGTTCCTTTATCTTGTTGGGAGCACATTAGATGATGCAAAATAATGAAGGGATTAAAGGATTTTCTTAATTCAAAAAAAAAAGAAAAAACTAAAGAATCACTTTCAAGAGGCATCTAAAATCTATTGCAATGTTACATTCCTTAACTATGCTTTGTACATTGGCAAAAAAAAAAACTCAAACATTAAATTTTAAAATTATCATACCTCAAAAGTGTTCCATCCCATGAAATTTTCCAGACATACTAAGAGACTTAAATTTCTTATAACAATTGGGTAATGCATACTCTTTTGTTTCTTCCTCCAGTACCTTCGTTGACTTTTATTTTCTACTTTGGTCCATAAGTGATTTTTCATCCACCATCAATCTCTCCCAAATGATCATTAAAGAATTTACACACGAAACAGCTCAACAAGCTAAGTGAAAAGGACGGTATTTAACATTAAGAGACTAGTTTCTCTGATTTTTGTAGTTGCAATGAAGAATCACCCAAAAAGGTATCCTCTTCAGACAATTCCTGTCATAAAAATGTAAGAAGAACATAATTACCTTATGGCTCATGCAACATCACATGCAAGCATGAATCTCCCATGAATCCAAATATCCATTCTCTTTTCTCCACCTTTTCTATAAACAACAGCTTTAAACACTCTGACTCCTTTAGCTTCGAGCCTTGTTGGTAGTGATACTAATAAATAACACTGAAATGTGGCTCTTGGAAATTGGAAAGGGAAGAAAGGCAAATAAGAGTATCTCATCTAACAATAATTTAAACATCTAACAATAATTTAAACATAAGTTTTGGAGTGAAGTTATTGGATGCTTTTATACATGTATAATTATTGATTTATTTCCCTGATTGTTTCGTTTGGTTCAATTTGATTTCTTTATTATTGGTTGGTTCTATTTAGGGTTCAATTTGGTCATTTCTGTTAGATTAGAATTAACAACGTGTTCGTACAATAAACGTGTCAGACCGTGAAATTTTTAATTTTTTTTATTTTTTTTTTCTAAAAATTTATAAATTGTCACCTGTCAAGTTACCGTCGTGTCACGTGACATTTACAGTTGTGACAATTTAGTTATCTATTTAAATTTTTTGTTCAATTTAATATTTTTATTCTTTTAAAACAATCCAATTTTTTCATTTTCAATTTGAGACTAAATTAGTAAATAAGTTTAGTTATATCTTATATATAATTATTTATTCATTTTGTAGAGAATAAAAGTTATTTTTTTAGGTTTTCTATAAAGTTATTCTAATATTTTATATTTTTTTATTTCACTTTATTTTTAATAAATTTAAATTTATTTTATATATTAATTTAATAATATTATAATAATGTTTGTATTTATGCTAATTATACTAATAATAATTATAATAATAATAATTTTATTATTTTTATTATCATAAATAAAATGAGTTATAACCTTTTTCACGTCTATAATAAAATTTGTTTTTAAAGTAACAGTAGATTCAATATTTTTATATCTTAAATTTACTAATAAAGTTATAAATTGAATATCCTTTGACCTTAAATAATTTTAATTTTAAGAAAATACTATAATTAATTTCTAAGAGGTATTTTAGAAATTTATTTAACATCTAAAATATTTATTTTATATCTGTGAATGTGTACTAAACTAATTTTCAGTAAATTTATTATGTAATTTGTTTTTCATATTCAAATCGTGTATATAGTCGTATATTTTGCTTTTAATATAATAAAAAATAATTTAAACATACAAATTTTAATTTTGTTAATTTAATTTAAATTTTACTAATAGTTAAGATAATTAAATACTTATTTGATTTTTATATTAAAAAAATAATAATTTATACTTAGCATTTTAATAATCATAACTCTATTCACATGTATTCTAATTCTCCAATTTAAATACCGGATAATTATAAAGTTAATTATATATTAATATTAACTTTTTCTTTATCTTCTTTTACCAAATACCAACGATCATGATTAAAGATAAACATATGATTATTTATTTTAACTATTCAAGAAAATGAATAAAATTAAATTTTTTATATTATAACTATTAGTTTTTATTATACTAAAAAAGATAATACGTGAATATTTATTATATTGAATTGTTTTAAAGTCATTATGTGCATCAATTTATTTATGTTATCACTAATTTTGAATATTTATTAATTACTTTATTCTATTGTGTTTTTTAGCTTTTATTTTTTTTTCTTGAATCTCATAAATCTCGAATATCATCTTTTCATATACAAAATTATATCATGAACTAAAATATTTAAAATTTCTTATTACCATATCATTATCCCACTTCAACATAATATTAACAATCTATCATTATGACGTCATTGTCTCACTTCAACATAATATTAACAAAATAACAATATAAAAAATAATTACAAATTCTTCTTATTTGTAGATTATAAATAGGGAAAATAATTACAAATTCTTCTTATTTATAGATTATAAGTAGGGATGACAATATGGACCTAGTTCGTCAGGTCAGCCCGCAGGCTTGTGAAAAAAACGTGGGACGGGCCAGGGTAGTAAACCCGCAAACCTATAGTAACTTGCAGTCCGTGCGGGCCTGTTCGCAAGCCCACATAAAAAAAACTTGCACTTGTGTACATTAGTTATTTTTTTATGGACTCTTGCATTAATTCCAAATTTTTGTATAATTGCAAATGACAAGTATTATGCTTTTTTGAATGTGCTAAAATTTAAAGAATACATTGTGTATGTCATAGTATGAATATGAATATGATGAAAATGTTAAATTATCAAATTATCATCCAACTCCCCAAAGTCTTTACTTAATCTTGTGAACTTCTTAAAGTTTTCCAATTTTTAAACATTAAAAGTTTTATCATAAGAATTAAAAAAAAAATGGTTAAGTAATGTGCAGGACGGGCCAATGATTACAGGCCGCACAAATTATGCAAGACGAAACGGATCAGCCTACGATGTGCGATCCTTATGTGAACCGAGCTTAAACGGTCGGACCGACACGCATTACCATCTCTAATTATAAAAAAGGTATAGTCATCGGGACCATAACTTGAACTCTATTTGCATAAAAGAGATTACTAATTGTATTAATAAATAAATAAATTACAATATAAAAATATATAGTTTATTTTTTACACATAATAATTGTTTTGTACAGCCTATAAATCCAAAAATAAGGATGAAATATAGTGTATTTATTTCAAGGATAAGGATACACTCCTTACACGAATCTAGGTATTTAAATTACCATCTCAAAGTTTTTAAATTTTCTTTTAAGTATAAATGTTGATGAAAAAGTTATCATTTTTATTGTTACCATATTTTGCTATATTTTTCTTTCACCAAGATTTAAGGAGAATATGACATCTTTATCAGAATATAAAGAGCTTGATACATATGAAACGTTCAATTTTATTGAAATTATTTTATTTTAAAAATAATAAATCGTAATCAATTACTCCTTTTAAATATAGATAAAAACAATATTTCTATTTTCAAAAAAATATTATTATTTTTTGAAGTATAATTTAATTTTGTAAAACAAGCATTCCTCTGAATCCTGTTGTTACCAAAATTAGATGAAGGACATGTTTGATTTTTTAGATGACTTTTATTATATATATATATATATATATATATATATATATATTATTTTTTGGATGTTTGATTTAATTAAAAAAAACAGAAATAGTTGAAAATTCATTTCAATATTTCACAAATGTTTAATAAAAATAAGTTTTTTATAATTTTAAATAAACCTAAACAATTTTTACTTATTTATTTGAAGATAAGTATAAATACTTGTAAATAAACATATCATTTACCTTTATTTTTTAAGTTTAAATAAACTTATGCAAAATCCAATTGAATAAAATGATATGAGATATTTTTCTCATCAAGATCACCGTAAAAATCGAACAAATATTTTCATATACAAACAATTTGAGATGTTCTTCTTTTTTTTTCCTGTTCTCTTTATATAATTTAATTTTGATTTGTTGTTTTTCTTGTTAATCAGTCAATCAGGGTTAGATAGGCGGCTAGGGTTTTGACTTTCTTATGCCACCAAAAGGCCTAAACCTCGCATTTGCCTCCCAACATTCCCTTCCTTTCTCTTCTTCGCCCTTTTATTAAATACCGGTGATCATCAATCCCCTAAAAGATCAAAACTTTGATCAACCCATTAGTTTCTTTTCAACATTCTCATCTGGGTCTTCCCAATCTTTTGATTTCATCTTTCTCCCTCTTAGAAGCTAGCCACAGTTTAGACTCTCACAGTTTCTTTATTGTCTGTTCAGTATTGATCATTCGATTGAATATCAGTGTTTTCAATCTGATAAAGTTATTGATTCAGTTTATTTTGGGCTTGAAACACACTACTGGTTCTTTAAGTCCATTAGCCAAGAATCAAATCAAAATAGAATCAAAATTTGATTGAATTTGATCAAAATTTCGCCATGAGTTTCTCTGACCACATTCCATCCTTTATGATGTCACCGCCGTCATTTTCGACAGACACAGATGCCATTGAAGTGAGGCTTCAATTTCCAATGAACAACGATTTATTGGAGCCACATTCACCACAGGATCAACCCCCTTCTTTCAAGAGGGCAAGAATCGGTGATAACAACCACTCCTATCCAATGGCATGCCCTCCAAGGATGATTCAAAACCCCAATTTTAATAAGGGAACCAGCCACATTTTCTTCAAGACTCGCATGTGTGCAAAATTCAGAGTTGGGGCTTGTAGGAACGGTGAGAATTGCAACTTTGCACATGGAGTTGAGGACATGAGGCAGCCACCCCCGAACTGGCAAGAGCTTGTTGGATTGCGCAATGAGGAGCGGCTGCCCTCCGGAAATTGGGATGATGACCAGAAAATTATACAGAAGATGAAGCTGTGCAAGAAGTATTATAATGGGGAGGAATGCCCCTATGGTGATAAGTGTAGTTTTCTTCATGAAGACCCTGCCAAGTTTAGGGATGATTCGGGGAGGTACAGAGAGAGCACAGCAATAAACATCGGAACTAATGGATCTCCCAAGGCACATGGTGATCCTTCAAATTGTTTAGAGAGTAATAAGGTTGTCAACACTGGCTTAAATGTTTGCCGGTCGAATGCTAAGTCCACTTATTGGAAGACTAAACTGTGCATCAAATTTGAGACAACAGGCCACTGCCCCTTTGGGGATGACTGTCACTATGCTCATGGGCAAGCAGGTACTTCGAATTTCCCTTTTTGATTGATTCATTGTTGGTTTTGGCTCTTCATTGTTTTGATTTATTCTGTTAGATCATTTGAAATCAGTTCTTGATTTAGACCAGATTTGGTTAAAATTATCCTTAATCACTTGTACCAGAAAAAAGTAAGTTGAATTTCTTGTGTATGTTAAATTCAATTTGTGCAGTTTATCTTCTATGAATATTGTAGAAAAAAACTATACAAACATAGCTCCTTCTAGGTTATATTTAGAACCAGAAGGTCATTTTCTATGATGCTGTTGCACTTTTTAGTGATCTAACCTCCAAAGAGATTGCTTCCTAAACAATCAAGATACGAAGACAGCGTACTTGATTGCGTGTCATTTGGTTGTTGTGTATGAGCATTGAGTATTTTTTGGTGCAACAGATGTTGCTTCTGTTAAAAATTAATTAAACACTTATATAGTGTTTATTTAAAATCTTTGGCTAAGGCACATATCACATATTCATGGAAATATACATTTACCATAAACCGTCGTTAGGAATTTTCTGTGATAGAAATGTCCTAGATTTTCTCTATAATTAAGTAGTTGACCATCTCTTTTGTAATGCATTAAAATGCAAAGAGTGTACTTGACTGAAGTTTATAGTAGTTTGGTTTGGCATACTTTGTGAAAAAAAAAAATCCCGAGTGTTACCAGCAATCCCCATGCTGAAGAATTAAACATGGTGTCATGGCTCACTTGATTATTTCTGTCTTTGAAATATATCACAAGATCAGGATATTGCCTCTGCATAATTCTGAACGATCATCGCTTGATTTCTGCTAATGGCTTACATATTTGATCCCTGCCTCGTAAAAAAATTTGGATGTACCTTCATTAGCATGTGTTAATAACATTATATTCTTAGTATGAGCAAAATGTGCATACACTCTACTCTAGAAGTACCATGTTTTCCTTAGCGTTTTTGTGTTGCAAACCCAGAACTACAATTTCCTGGTGGACGCAATGAGGCAGAAACAGCAGGTGCCGCTCCTATTTCAGCTAAAGCTACCATTCCAACCTTACCAAGAGCTGCACCAGTTCCTTTTAATGATGCTCCTCCAAGCCAGAGAGCAAGTGTACCTCCTGCAAATGAAGAGGAGCAGGGCAAGAAGCATTTACTGAAGTGGAAGGGACCCAAGAAAATCAACCGAATTTATGGTGATTGGCTTGACGATTTACCGCTCGCTCACAACTTGCCAGGTAGAGTTGGAATCTGAATTGAAGTCTGTCTTGAAAAGTCTCATCAATTGGATTAGGAGATTGAATTCTTCATTGCAGACAGAATTTTGAAGTGTGATCACTGGTTGATGGTGATCAATTCATAGATTTATTTGTTCTTACTTATTTTTTCTATTAATTGTTTTAGTTTTCTTTCTCTAATTAGAGATGTGCAATTCTCATTGTACATTGAGGTTTTGATGGATTTAGGAATTTAGCCAAATTGGTGAGAGAAAAAAAAAAACAAATTCTGAGTTGTGTGCGATCCTGATTCGGGTTCATCAATTGTCAAAATTTCTGGACTGAGCCCGGGTCTTAAATAGTTAAACTATAGTATTCTATTTTTACTCATACATTGAATATGATCATGTGGCCCTTGGTATGTTTTCTTCTTCCACAGTTCCATCGCACCATAAGTTGTTCTCTTAGGTTTCAACGTTGGATAAAGCTTATTGCAAATGATCCACATAATTGCATAGAAAGAAATGTTAGGAAAACACTTATTGTGTGAATTTTTTGCAAGTTTACTTAAAATAGAAGGGTTGTGTACTTTCATAAGATATTTATCTGCATCGAAATAAAGCTGTGTGAGATTCAGGTTTGGCAGTAATTCTCTGTGATTTGTTATCTCTTTGCTATAATTGGTTATGTAACCAACCTTTCTAAAATGAAAATTAATTAGCAAACTAAAACTAGTTATTAATGATTGGTTATAATTTAATTATATATATCTTTTATATGTAATATAGTTATTAAATAGTTATAGGTATAGTTAGAGTATTTAAATAACCCATGAACACCCCTGCTTCCCTTGGTAACAATGGATATTCCATCTTATTGTATTAAATTTTTTTAAGTAAACATTTTTTTATACATGTGCAGTAAGATTTGAATGCAAATGTGTAGAAAACAAGAACAAATTAGAGCAGGGTAAGGTAGCATATATTTACTTTAATGAGATCACAATTTAACTTCAAAGTTTTAGGTAATCACACAAATGTAATGCCTGTAAGAGTTTACATAATTGAAGTGTTAAAAGAAACCTAAACATTACAATATAGCAATAGTCAAGATTATTTACACATCATGTATAAACACTAAAAAAATGGCAGAAATCTTTTAAGCATTGTTAATTCTAATAAGAAATATTTTTCAAAATATTTGTGTTATTCTTGTCACACGACATTTTAATGAGAAAGAATATCCCTTTTAATAATAATTTCATGTACTTAATATTACACATTACATATTCGTTAACACGTAATTCCATTGACATATTTCAACTAATTAAAGCATCACCCAAATCAATCAAACTATTTTTATTGCTAATTCAATTCATTTATCATTTCCCATATCCAAACATAATAATCAAAAAAAAATTCAACATACACAGCTCCAATAATCAATATTTCTATTCTAATCATACAAAACTTAATCATTATTCCATTCATTCAAAATTAAAGTTTCTATAGCAAAATTTCCCCCCAAAAAACTATGCAGCTTTTATATGCTTGCAAAATTAAAATCCAATTCTTAATCAATTTTTCATTCAAATTTAAATATTTTAGTTTTCAATTTAATATTGGTTTATATTACTCCAATTTTAGTATTCTTTAAGAAATTGTTCCAAAGAGTAAGAAAAACTATGAAACTTGAAACTTGTTCTTAAAAAAAGGTATAATTCAATCCAAATATATCAATATGGACCTATATTCAAATTATTCAATTCAAATCGCCTAAGCAAGCACAAAAATTATACATACATGTATAATTGTTAAATTAAACTTAACCTAACGCACATAATTAAAAATATGTAAAACGAGTTAGACCAGAAATATGACCTAATTTAAATCAGATCCTGTTTTACTTTTATCCTATTTGACCTGGTCTAAATGGATTCAGATCAATTCATTTATAAGAGAATAGTTATAATTAAAAAGTTAAAATAATATTATTTTTTTAAACTTGAATACATATGTTTTAATTTATATTTATTTATATATCAACTTTTCATACCTAAAATTTAAATTTAAATTCAATAATGACTTAAATTTAAAAATTTATATTTGTGTTTTTTTTTTTTTAATTTCTACCAATATTCATTCAAAACTTGGTTTTCAAAAACATGCATTATAAATTCATTTTATTAAATCAAAAATTGTATACAAAGATTCACGTAAAATATTTTAATGTTTTTGTATGGTTTTTAGTGTAGCCAAGTCATGAGTGGGACCGGAAACTGAAAAAGTGACACGTGTCGTCACTATTGATATTTTGCACCACCATTATCACCACCAACCACTGCGAGTCTCCCTTTTGACCTTTCACCTATCAAAAATGGAAGCAAAACTTGGACTTGTGAAGTTTCTTCAATGCTTTGCAAAATTCTTCTTCCATAACAGACTCTCCCAGCAAACTCCGGTATCTCTAACAAGATCTTTCTCGCAAAAGCAAGGCTTCTCCCGCCACCATGTCCATAAACGTTCACTCCCATGCCTTCGCCGGCAACCCTCTTCTCTCCAAATTCTCATTTTCAGGCCACCCCCTTCCACCCTCTGCAGCTCTTGAAGCCCTCAACGCGAGAATTGGGCTACCAAATACTCATTCGTATCCCTCCCTGAGCTTCAAGGTACTACCTTTCAGAAATGGGAGGCCCTTGGCTTCGTCCGAGGCCAGCTCCGGCGACTCGCCGCCGATTTGGCATCTGGGTTGGCTTGGCTTGGACGATCTCAGGGTTATTTTCGACAATTCCGGTGCCCAGTTGAGTGTGGACTCGTTGGTGTATCTGAATTCAAGTGCCGAGGACGACGCCGTTTACTGGGCAATCGATGTTTCTGCTGAGGTAATTGAATTGGGTAGCAAAACGGGTTTGCGTTTTGTGGAGCTTCGAACGCTCATGGTGGCTACCGACTGGTCGGATTTGCAAGCTATGGGAAACTTGGCTATTGCTGGTCATGTAAGTTCATTTTTTGCAACATGATCAAACCACTTAGTTTTCTTGTTACATAATATACACTATCACTAAAATAGTTACAAATTCTAATTATTATATCAAGCATATAAAATAAAACGTCTTATTACTATCTGATATAAAAATTATAAATATAGTCTATTAAGTTATATTTGGGTTATCAAAGTTATCACTTTAATTGGTGAGTGCCACTCTGCATTTTAATCAAACATTTTATACCGTAAAATGCGTAATTGTCTTAGAGACGCCAAATCATAGATATCTATTTATCTTATTTTAGTTGGCCTTTTATCAAATTATTATTATTTTTATAGTGAATTAGTGTATGTATGATACTGTCGGAACAATGTCAGTGCAACTTCTTTATAACTGGGTTTGGCCTGGCCAGGCTAAGGCACTGCTAGAATGGCATAATGTTTCACGATTTTGTGGACATTGTGGTGAGAAAACAGTTCCAATGGAAGCTGGGAGACGGAAGCAATGTCCAAATGGTTCATGCAAAAAGAGGATATACCCGCGTGTTGATCCGGTTTGTTGTCTTCTGTTTCTAAGTGTTGATTTGATAAAAGGATGATCAAGTGTTTGATCAAATATTTGTTGCTTACATCATCTTATGTAGGTGGTCATTATGCTTGTAATTGATAGAGAGAATGACCGTGCTCTTTTGGCTAAACGACCAATGCGTCTACATCGATTGTATACTTGCTTATCAGGTTTCACAGAGGTACATTTCGACAATTTTTAGAGCTTTCATTTTGTAGGGACTCAAAAAGGTTTTCTATTGTTATAGCATGAAGTAGCATAGCTTGGTAAATTGCAATTTTTCTGTTTGTGTTCCTTGAAGCCTCCCATTTATGTGGTCTGGAATTCTTGAACTTCCTTTGGTTCTGCAAATTGGTCACTGTTATAGGTGCTGACAGACCAAAACTCTGTACTTTTTTTATCTGTGACTAGTTCAACTTTCTTAACAGGAAAAATGATGCCTGTAAGGCCAGGTTTCATGAGCTTAAGAGTTCATTTTTGTCTGGGATCGTTTCATAGTTGTTTTCAGTTTGATCCTTTTTTTTTTTTTTCCTTCTATACAAAAATATAATTAGTTTCTATCCCCTTGTTCCATTTAGCCAGGAGAAAGCTTGGAGGAAGCTGTGAGAAGAGAAACATGGGAAGAGACTCGTGTTGAAGTGGGAGAAGTTGTATATCACAGTTCTCAGCCGTGGCCTGGTTATAACTTATGCATCTTCACCTAATGTTAATTAAACTCTAGTCTTTGATAATTTTATCATTTCTCTTTTGTTTGCATGTGAAACATTTAGGTTTGAAAGATTAAAAGAGACTCACAAACATATCCTTTGAAATTAGGAGTGTAACCAAAAAATAAACATAAAGAAGATCTTAAAGCAAGTTTGTTTGAATTATATGGTTGAAGCATTGGGTTACATGCACAACCAGAAGTTTTAGAAAATGATAGTCTGGTGATTTATTAAACAAAAGGTGATATGGAAACACATTATTCAACACAGGTGTGGGCAGCATATCAATAATAGATATAGAAAGAAGTAAAAGCTTCCCCCGTAACTCATAGGTAAAGACGATCCAGCCAATAACGATTTTGATAGAACCATTTTGTTCATGTGTATATGTACAAGTTAGGCGATGACATATTCCATACTCACGTAAAACAGTAGAAAAGCATAGAAATTCTTAAGTTTATCTGTTTGATTGCGCTTTAGTTTGCAGCTAGTTTGAGTTTCTGGAAAAACTTTGAACAGTTTGAAAACAGATAGCACTTGAGATTTGGAGTGTATCAAGTATAGCCAACTATAACTGAGAAAGCATCAAGAAACGGAACCCTCATATATCAATAAACACTAATTATAAAGGAGCAGTGTAAACAGTGTTTGATCTAGAAACGGAAGCTGATGTGACTTAGCAAGAACACACGATTCACAAATAGTATTCAGTTTATTACAAGATATATTGCAGTACGTGATCACACTTTGAACAACATTAGATGATGCATGGCCAAGTCTTGAGTGCCAAAGAGTAAACGTAGATTTCACAGGTTTATACGTAGCAGAGTGGACATAGTATTTGTTTGCATTCATAAAAGAAGGGAAAACATATAGGGCATCTTAAGATTTCCATGTACAATTATCTCCTGAATTGTCCTGAGTTGCCTGGTTTTCAACATAGCATGTGTTAGAGTGAAATTCAAAAGAGACATTATTGTATTTAGCAAATTTAGATACACTCAAGGTTCTTCGTAATTTCCGGAACATGAAAAGGATTATTAAGCAAGATTGGTGATTGTGTGAGTGGAAACTTAAATCGTGCAGTACCTACATACATCATGGTAATGTGATGTGGGCTCCACTACCAGGATACCACAACGGATCATTAAGTGTGGAGGGTGTGCCAAGAATTGATGAATCATTGTCACATGAGGGAAAAAGTTGAGAGGAGTTAGCTGTTATAGAAGTAGAATTGTCTTGTTCATACTGGTGCCAACAGTTCAGAGCGCTATGACCATTTTTTCCACATATTTGACATTGGACCCGATTCATGTGGTTAGTATTATTTGTTGTTGAGTTTCTGGTATTGTTTCTGAAGGAAGACCTTGAGTTTCTGTTGTTAAATCTGAACCTGCCTCCTCTATTTTGACTAGACGGAGATCTGGAAAAATTTCTTGAAGTATTATTCGAGGTGAAAGCGACATTTGCTTGCACTATCTGTTGTTCTTGGAGGCTGTGTCTGTCAAATCTTTCTTCTTGGGCTAATAGAAGGGCTTCGATATCTTGAACACTGTAAGGATAGATTTTGGACGTAACAGACTTGACAAAACCGTCATAGTCTTCAGATAAACCATCTAGGATAGCTGCAATATGGTCATCGGGAATAGTAGGAGACCCAACAGCAGCAAGAGTGTCAACTATTTTCTTGATATCAAGAAATAGGTGGTAACAGATCTGTCTTTTTTGGCTTGACGGATTTGGAGAAGCGTGGAGGCGCACAAGAACCATCCAAGAAGTGCGTAAGATTGAGGCCACAAACGGTGGCAAGGACTTGTTGCTGCCAAATCAAGTAGTTGTCCTCATCCAATTTGAGATTGATAGGGGTATTGAAGGTGTGGGGAATAAAGGAAGAATGATCAATTGTTAGAAGTGGAGTGCTAGTAGTGGAGGAGGAGGAAGTCATTGTGACAAAAAAAAAACGGCTCTAGATACCATGAAAGATGAGAGAAAGGAGGTGAAAGAATAGGGTTTTGCATTATCAGAAAATGATTGAAAAGTACTTCTGAACCGTGCACCAAAGACGTCTATATATACTAGTTTTTAAGATAACCCATGCATGTGCCTATGCATATACAAAGTTGCGTAATAAGGTTTTTTTAGTAAAAGCATATTCAAATATATTTGAATATGCTTTTACTTGTATGGTATTAACTAGGGCTGAAACAAATTGAGTCAAGCTAAGCATTTGAAGCTCAAGTTTCGCTGTATAAAAAACAAGCTACTCGAGTTTGGTTGATTTCAAATTAAGTTCATATTTGTGATTGAAATGGAAGAAGAAATTGAAATAATTTTTTTTCTTTTCTTTTCATAATTCATTTTAAGGTAACTTTAATGATCTTATATAGTTTTTATTTGCATATTGAGTGTGATAATTATAATGCCTCTTTCTTCACAAGTCAAACTAAAATTACTTGGTCAATGTATTACTTCTATGTACGCACTCATGCATGCTGATAAAAAAAGTGTACACACTCAAGCACGTGTAGAAGGGCTATTCGTTAGCTATTGACATCGAACTTTGAATTAGAAATCTTAGCTTCAGGCACAAACTTACAAATGAAATTGGTCTAGCTTGAAAAAGCTCAAATAATTTGCACTTAATTCATTTAGATACCCGTTGGAATAACAATAATTGACCCTGTCCATTTTTTTACACCTTACTTTAATTTGCGTAGTTGCATGTGGCTAATGGAGAACATGAGTGAATTCTTGAAATTAATTGCTGGTAGTTCTGCTGTGGTTTGAACATGTTCAAACTAAATAAGAACTTGGTGAGACCTTAATATGTTTGAAACTCTTAATTCTTCTCACACGTGGGCAGCTTTCACAGGTGAACATAATCTCATGTAATGATGAGTTAACATAATTCTGTGTATTTTACCATTTTCCTTATCAGTTTTGTAATTATATTCCTCCCCATATTGTCTATTAATATCACAATTTGTATTGTTTTTTGTTTCTAGTTGGACCAAGTGGCATTCCATGCCAGTTGATGGTTGGGTTCTTTGCATATGCAAAATCGCTTGAAATAACTGTGGACAAGAAAGAGTTAGAAGGTGCATTGACCTCGCTTGTATATACTAGAACTTAGCCCTCATACTGCTTTCTCTTTTTCCTATTTCCCATTTATTTATATGCATGACTTGAAATGGTGAGTTAGTCTGTAAAACCGTATTTGTGAGACAGATTTAGGTACAACGTTTATATGTTTGTGGAGTGGCTGATTTCTCAGTTGTACACGTGTCACTTTTGTTTGAAACTTCAGCTGCACCATATCCGTATATTTGGTGTATGCAATGCAAGTATTTTCCTTGAGTTATAAACTTATGCAGATAATTTCTGTTTATCTCAATTTCTTTTGTTTGGTTTATTTAATTGGCAACAACTGATTCCGCAACATGCTTTTCTAGATGCTCAGTGGTACAGTAGAGAAGAAGTAAGAAAAGCATTGACGTCTGCTAAATACAAGGAAACCCAAAGAACTGCAGCAGAAAAGGTCGAGCAAATATGTAAGGGACTAGAAGAGAACAGAAGCTTCGCTTCAGATTTCAACGTGGAAAGTGCTGGTGAAAATGCTCCAATAGTTTTCCCTGGACCCTTTGCAATAGCCCATCACCTTATTTCTTCTTGGGCGTTCTCAGATAAAGATGTGGTTCATCATTCAAAATAACGCATCAGTTCTTTGATAAATTCGTAGGAATTTCAGAAACTCTTTTTCAAGGAGCCTCTGGAAATAAAATTTGTGTTATTATTGTTAAATGTCTTTTTATCCCCAATAATGTAGGGGGTTCTGCTGCTGGTGATGATATTTTCTCGTCAAATTGTTTTTAGATTCTGCAGTCCTGGAATTGAAGAGCTCAACTTTTGATTTTGCATTATTCTTTCACGTACTATTCATATTGTCTATTATCAACGATCTTATTAATATTATACATGACCATTTGCTTGTTATGGTTTCATGATGTTTCTTTGATTAACTTGCAGTTCATCTTAAATTTTGTTTTACTAGAGTTTTTGAGGTTTGTATTTAGTAATGCACTTATGTTGTGCGTAACTTACTAGGCTTATTGTATGCCATGTGATTGCTTTGCATGGAGTGATTTCACGACATATCATGACTTAAGTGGTTTCTGCGGAGATACCAAGAGAATTTTATTGCATACAAAGGCACGCCAAAATCTGCAATATGAAGTGCAGATGAGCTACAACTATCAAGTTATCAAATGCTATTCTAACTGCAGTTCCTCATTTTATTCCTCTATCTATCAAAGAAAGATGCAGTGGCAAAGGAGAAATTCTATCTACACGAAGCCACGGTTCTTTTTCTTTTCACAGAGATAATGCAATCACTATGGCAAGCTTTCGGAAGAAGGGAATATTACAATTTCTTGTGCACCTTTGCCGTTGTTTCTGCCCAATGTATAATTGACCTGGCCAAAGCATCCATGGGGTCAATACATTTCCTGAGAAGAGGATCATTGTGAGGGAGAACCCCCAGCAAATCATCAGATGCCAGAAGCACCAGGTTCACTGCCCTAACCAACAGAACATGGATTGCAATTCTCAATAGATTCCTTGCCCCTTCGATGTCCTTTCGGTACAATGCCTCCATTGCAGGAACCAATACATGCTCCTCGGTTGCCTTATCTAGCAACACTACTTCAAATCCCTGCAGATAAATTCTACCATCATTTACACAAAAATAAAATTCAATCTGGTACACCAACAAAAGTACCGATAGTATTGAACTCGCGAAGTGTTTGGATTGTTTGTTAGTTTCTGTTATTAACACGAGTCACTATGAATACCTGGCTTTGAAGCTTCTCCTGGTAATAACTAGCTACAAAAGCGGAATCCGTAGTCAGCAGTCCAATCCTCACAGTATAAGCAGCATGGATTGGTTTCAACTTGGCGTTCTTGAGTTCCAGGGCCACACAATCACCAACATGAAGAAAGGGTAGGGAACTATCCTCAGAAATTTCACTGTGCCACGCATGTGAGAGATGGCAAGGCATGGCCAATCCCTGAGCTCCAGACTGCTGAAGAAAATTCCTTTTGCACCTCAAATTCTCAATCACAAAGTCCTGATTCAATTTGATTCGATCGACTCTGCTTCTTGCAGAAGGGAGGGGACCACGAAACGAAAGCACTTTGCTTAGCACATCATCACTGGAAACAACGAAAGGTGGGCATTCCCTACCATTTCTTGAACCCCAACAAGCAAGCTTCTCCAAGAAAATCAGAGTTGATAGAACTGACACTCCTCCTATAACACCAACAGTGTTTGGTTGGCTTAGCAGAGAACCAGCAGAGCTTTCACATCTCATAAGGGAACTACCTGCCTCTGCATATTTTCCATTCTCTTCAGAAGATAACTGTAAACCTGTGCTTAAATTTGATTTCGCTCTGCACCGAGTCTGTGTCCTCTTTCTAAAGGCATCACCCGTAAGAAATGGAGGGTGATTTAGCGTCTGCAGAGACATCAATATGCCCCTCTCTAACATCTCTAGCATCCCGGTTTCTATGAAAATATTTTCTCCTCTAAATGGCAAGAGTCTATTTACCATCACCAGTGAAAAGTCGACAAGTGCTCAAGAAAGTTGTCACAGTCACGTCACTAAATACCAGGACCCTGTTGCTTGGGTTTTCATGGTTTCGGTGTTTGGCCTTTGGCAAACCTATAGCAGATTTTAAAGCCAAATCAGAAAGAGCACAAGCTGACATCACTTTCTATACCAGATTCCCCAGAACAGAATCTAGGACAAAAGGACAATAATTCAAATAACCACAATGGATCTTATATATATAAGGTGTTATTTTTATATACTCCAGTAACCAATAATTGATGACATGTAAAATGCAAAAGAGTAGGTAACTAAGTAAGAAGTAACAACTGGCTTATAAAAAAGTAACAAGTAACAGCACCACCCTCCCACATTTCCTTGTTTAGGTCTGTGGTTGTAAGAAATTTAAGGTACTACTCTGAGAGTGTTTTGGCTAAACGAACATAGTTATCATTTGTGTGAGACTAATTCCTTTAGGATGTGATTGGTATGGTTGAGAAAGATGGAGAGGAAATTAATTGATTTTGTGTGTTTGGTAGAGGGGAGAAAAGAATAAATAATCTGTGGGACTAAGTATATTACTTTCACACATTTTTTTTTATTTAATCAATCAAATTACATCATGTTTAAAATATTTTCTCTTTATTATCATGCGATAATACATTTAATTTTATTTTCTTAATTTTGTTATTTTCCTTCTCTTGTTACTTTCTTAAAAAATCCAAATTAACATAGATTTTTATATTTATTATTAGTATTTATTTTTCCAAGTCTCTGGGCTAGTACATTGTACACCGTTGAGAAGATCAATGAATGCGATAGATGGTGGAACCAATAAAACTACTCTAAGTTGTAATCTTTGAATCGAAGACATGTGATCCGTCATGTCACAACTTATTTGTTTCACTGAATTATTAGATATTATTTGTTTCTTTCTACAATAGCACGGAAAGGAATAAATACTTGACGCGAGTCTTTAGTGTTGTTCGATTAAAAATTATGCACATAAAATCCATTTGCCATCCCTCCTCCGTTTGTTCCATATGCTGGAGCCAATGAAACACATTATAGTTCTTTTCAAATTTAAAAAGGAAAAAGTTCATTTGTCTCCTGCTCAATGATTGTCCCCACTCCCGCTAATTATTAGTTTGCAATTTTGCTCAATAAATTTCTCTATCTGTGCCTGCATATTATATTCATATATATATATATATAAGGAAATAATAACATATTAAATTAAAATTGATGGATAGGAATTTATTTTTATTTAGTTAAGAGACTATTATGAGGGTAGAAAATAACATTGTTAGAAAATTTTTAATTGTGATCAAATAAATTTGATTATACATGAATCTATTTAAAAGATAATTTCAAAAATGAATATTAAGAATAAATTAAAAGAAAAGTAAATTAAAGTAAAAGTATTCCTTTTATATAAAACTGTAATGGATAAAAGAATTATATTTTAGATGTTTTAGTAATTTAAAATACAAATTAGAAGGAAAATTATTTTTTAACAAACTTTTGTTAATAAATTTTTGACAATGTATACTTGACAACGTCTCAATAGATAAAAAAAAAGTTTGATGTGATTTGATAAGAGAAGAAAAAACTTTATTATGTACCGAAAAGCTAATTTTGCCCAACTTTATAAAAAAATTGTCAAGAATGTATATATATATATATATATATATATATATATATATATATATATATATATATATATATATATATATATATTGACTACATATTTAAGAGAAATTATCTATAATAATATATAAAGAAATTGATTTTTATATCTGGTATTCCTAATTTACTTTTAATTATATTTTAAATTAGAGAATTAAAATAAATTATCTAAGTGATAAAGAAAAGCAATTATACACATGTTACAAATCACGCCCTTATTTTAACAATACAATATATTTTTTAATTTTATTTTCTTTAAGAAATAAAGCGATAGGAAGTATACCTTATATCGAGCTTGTAGATGTTTTCTTATTATTTATAATTATGAGAATTTGATAGAAACTTGTAGAATTAGAACACAGGATCTACCACTCACTTTTAAGAAATAACATATGCAAAGGATAGTCACGGCTCAAGAAGGGTGCAAAGGTAAGTGATTGATCATAACTAAAATATTTGTCTAATTTAATTGGTCATTGGATCCTAGCAAATCAATTTAGAAAATGTGACAAGCAATAATTGATCAGGTGATAATCATAAACCAAACTCATCATTTGACACTGCTTGGAGTAGAACATGATTGTTGGGAACAACTCTGAAGCAATGACACCTGGTTGTTTCTTATTAAAGTTATAACATTCAAGAATATCACATCAAAGTTACAAGTAATGTTTGAAGATTATACCAAATATCACCGGTTCAAGACTCACATGTCCACGGTTGAAATTAATAATAATAAAACAATACAATTTATTAAATAACATCGTATATTTCTAATATCATAACTTATTAATACTAAAAACCTAAAAGTAAATATTTTATCCGTTTCCAACATTCAAATACATAAAAATTATATATATATATATATATATATATATATATATATATATATATATATTTTTTGTGAAGTGAATGAAGTTAATTTGAATATAGTATTGTTTGAACGTTGAAATGTAAATAATACATGAGAGTACGAAGATTTTGTGAAATTTTGTTATGGTATTTGTGAATTCGTCTTATAATGTTATATTATGATATCAAGCAATGTATATTTAAGAAAGGTTAGTAAAAAAAGTTATGAATTGTGTTTTATGGAAGTGTGATGGTTTTAAGATAATGAAACTGTATCAATGAAATGGAATGTGAAAAGTTTTGAATTGTATGATTGTTTGGGGTTTTGTCTTATAAGGAAGAAATATAAATCTTTGTTAGTTTAATGTTATGCATCGACTAGAGATACATGTTAGGTTGAAACTATATTATACTTGGCTAGACTTACATACTTACATATAGTGTTGTAATCTAAGTGGTGAGAGTTAGAGGTAGAACTTCTCATTTTACCATGTCATAAGTAACTTACTTTGTCATGAGGAATTGAAATCATGCAGTCAAGTGACTAGTCGACCATGCAGTCGAGTGCTCGATCGACCTAGTAGTTTAAGGGTCAGTTATGACATTTTTTTATGATCTCATGATAGGTGCATAATTTCTATTGTCCAAATCGATGCATAAATCCATATTTGATTATAACTAGTATATTTGTAAATTCGTTTATAACATATGAATTGTGTTATTATAATGTTTGATTTATGGGAATGTTAGTATTTTTTGCATGATTGACGCACATTAATGAATTTAGAAACCAAATTAACATATGTTTAAAAGCAGACACTAATTTAACACACTACATTTGTTTAAAAGTAGAAAATTTGACGCACATTAACAAATTTAGGAACCAAATTAACATATGTTCAAAAGTGGAAAGTTATTTGAGTAATTAAATTATATATATATATATATATAAAGTATATTTTAATTGTATAATTTATAATATACTTTTAAATTATATAATTCGTAATACATTTTCATATTTCGATTACAAAATTTAAATTACATTTTTAAATCTTAACATCTAAAATATGTCTAAGCTATATCAATAATTTGGATTCTTTTTATTGGAAGAAAATATTGAAGTGTAAAAAAAATAAATAAAACCCCTTGTTTAATCGTTTAGTAAGCTGGATACCAAACCAATTTAGCGATTTTTCAGCTGAATTGGTCGTTTGATGATGACTACAGAGACAATTATTAATAAAATTAATTAATCATTACAAATTTGTTTAAAAAAAATTAAGTAAGTGTATAAATAATATAGGATTCGAAGTAAATGACTTATTAAAAATGAATTAATTACTTGAAATAAGTTTTTTCATTGAAAATGTATGATTTTAGGTATTTTTTTAAGGGCAATTTTAACTGATGTTCATAGGACACTCTTTATAATTCATGATTTTTTTATTTTAAGTACAATTAATGATTATTGTTTTAAAATACTTATGTTGAAATATGAAATAATTAACTTCTTTAATTAAAATAATATAAATTCATATAATTGATCCCTTATCCTACATTTGGATTGGGGTGTAGATTTGGAAGAGTGAATTTGTGTTCGATTTAAGTTGATTTACAGGTGAAGATGAGATTATTTGGATTAAAGAAAGATAATATGAATTAAATAGATATTAGTGAAAAGTTTATGTATGATATGTTCCGTAAAATTTAATAAATTTTTACTTTTAATAAATTAAATTGTATGATTATCATTTTACCCTTCAATGTAAATAGGAAAAGTAATATTAAAATAAAATTAAAAACTGTTATTTAAAATTAAAAAAATATAATTTATTGATATTATCATTAATAACCTTAAATAATTATTAATATTCTCAATAACCTCTGAAATAATTTATAATATACGTTATTTAATTTAACACAAAAAAAAATCTCAAGTTATATTTAAATGTATTTAATTTTATATACTTAATTCATTTAAAATCTTTTACACATAACATATTACAAAACCACATTTGAATTTTGTGTCTCACTAATAATAATAATAATATAATTATTATAATAATGATTGTTATTATTAAAAAATAAATATTAATTATATATATAATTGTAATAATATATATTAATGGATTAGATGATAAGAAAAATCACGTAAATTTAATGTGATAAGATGACTTTCTTAGCATGTCTCTTTAGTGAGAAAGAGTGACAAAATTTGAAACTCTCTCTTAAATCAACATTTTCAATTTCCAAGTAGACAAACAAAAACATCTCTCTAACATTTGAAGATCGTCTCTCAATGAGAACTTAAAATGTGAAGGCTTAAAATGTTTGAAATGGTCTTTAATTTTTTCAAAAGAAAAAAAAATCTTTTGAAATTTTTAGCCTTTTCTAAATTCTTTAATGATAAAAAGATTACACTTTTTATGAAAAAAATTTCTCTTTCTTTATATTGTTTTTTGTCACTCATTCAAATTAATTTTCATTGGTTTAAATGATAAATAAGATGATAATTTTTTTCCCATTTTTATATTTCTTTCGATTTTTAATATTTTATTACTTGATAGTTGATATACTCTATTGCTTATTTTTTTAATTTTGTATGTTGCTTTCTATGTTAACTATGTTTAATTATATTCTTTTAGCAACATTAAGAGAAATAGTATAACAACGTTAAAATTATTTTATTATTTAATTTTTTTTAAAGTATAATTATTAACATTGAATTTTGTAAAAGTTTACGACTGAAATATTAAATGAATTTTTACCTTAACAATTATTAATGCACTTTTATTTTATTTAGAGGATAGAAATGTTCATTAGTGTTATACATCTATAATTGATGATTTAACTACTGCACAAAAAAAAAAAAATAATAAAATAACTATATTTTAATATTGCTAAAAAGTAAAATATAATTAAACATTAAAAATATTAAACTAACATAAAATAAAATATTATTTTTTTAATATAAAAACAATTAACATAATAGTGTTTGTATTAAAAAAACAATATCTTATTTTCTGTTAATTTAAGTTATTTTATGTTTAATTATATTTTAATTTTTAACAATATTCAAATATAGTTATTTTATTATTTTTAATTTTTTTTATCAAATATAAATATATAACATTTGTAAGTATTTTTTTCTTTAAATAAAATAAGAATACATTTATATTATTTTATTGTTAAGGTTATGATTAATTTAATATTATAGTTATCTATGAATTTTCATAAGATTCAAAAATATTCATCAGTTATACCTTAAATATTGCTATAAGAGCATTAGTTGGTCCCGATTAGCATTTTTTATAAATTTATAGACATTTTTTTCTTTAAATAAAATAAAATTACATTAAGAACTATTAATGTGATCATTTATTTAATGTTATGATTAATATTAACTTTTGTAAAATTTAATGTTGATTTATTATTCTTGATCATGTCGCAATATGATTTTCTTTTTCCTTTATTTATTTGATTTTTACTTTTCTTAACTTTTTATTTAATAAATCATTATTATTTGTTTTTTTTATAATGTTGTGCTATAATATCCGCTAAAGTATAACGATGACTACAACCAAATCAATTGATGATTTGTTTTTCTCCTCTCACTAAGAATGTCAACGGGGCGGGTAGAGTACGGGTAGTAGTTTCCCTGTATCATATTTGCTGGATAAATATTCGTCACGTACCCGTATCCATATCCGTTGGGTACCCGTCTATTTTTTTCATATCCACGGGTATCCACATGTACCCGCGGGTATTTACAAAAATATTTTAAAAAATAAATGTTTAACCATAATTAGTGCTTGGATCAACAAGTCTCCTTTCTCCATGAAAAACAAACAAATCAAAAATTACTACCAATTTATATTGTAGTTTATTTTTGAATAAAATATTAAAAAAATTATTAACTTCATCAATGTTCACCTCTTGCAACATTGTATAAAGTTTCATGTTGTCCAATTTTAATTTAGAAGAGTCTGAAAACATAAGAAGTTCATTAAAAATTTATAACAATCACTTAATTAAAATATCTAAGTAAAAATGTTAATTTCATTACCTTTCATGTTGGTCCATAACCAGTCTTAGAGACACATCAATCCCTCCACAGTATCTGGAAGTAATTTTCGTTGTTGGGTAAGAATCTGACCACATTATTGAATGAAGACTTATAATGTTTTTTACTAATATATATATAAGGGTATTTTTTTGAATTAAAGTTTATCGGATACGGGTATCCACGGGTACGAATACTATGATACTCGTCCCCGTCCCATTAACATGCGGGTATCAAAAATATTCATACCCACGGGTAGCGGATATCCATTTTTAATATTTGTTTCCTACCCGTTACGGGTTTTATCCACGGATACCCGCAGGTACGGATTTTTTTTGACATCCCTATCCCTCACTGAACTAGTACATCTAATATAATATTTAATAATATAATATCCATAATTATTATCCATGATATAATATTTAATATAAAATAAAATTATTTTAACTTAAGAAGCTCGTCTAATTTCATTAAAATTAACTTGGTAGATGAAGTGTTGCACATAATAAAGAAACTTCAAAACAAAACTAACATAAAACTGAGTTAGTCTAGCAAGCTGCCGAACTATACAAGCAATGTTCACTTAAAAAATTAGATACATAATGTCAAAATTGTAAAATGAAATGGTTTTTACAATAAGAGTTCAATTAGGTTTCTGTTAAGTAAATAATCTATGCATTATATTTTTAAAGAGTATAAAAAATGTAAAAAGACATTTATCTCATTATATTTCCTTCACAAATTATCGTGTACTAAGGATGAAAGTGATCTTAATTTAGGCTGTCTTTGTTTAGGAGAATTTAAAATCTTAAAAGAAGGGTTTATGAAGCAGTGGCAACGACTGGTCGTTTAATATTTGCACAAGAGAAACAAATAGAGCATCTAGAAGGAGGCGTGAAAGTGAGAGTTAGGGGTTGAAAATCTTGATCCCTGGGTTTGCCTTGCGTTGCGCGCTTCTGGAATCTGTTCCTAAAACACAACCCAAATGGCTGCTCTCTTGAGAAGGTTTGCGAGAGCCACTCCGATACCATTCGCCGCCCAATCCAACTCCTCTCACTCCAATCTCCGCCTTCCCTTCGCTGCTATCGCCGCCATTTCCGGCGGAGTCTCCTTCCTTTACTACCATTCCTCTCCCGACCTCGTAATTGTTCTTTCCTATTCCTAATTATCAATTTTCTAAAAAAAACGATTCTAGATTTTTAGATCGATTCTTTTATCGTGAACACTAACACTAACGGAATAATAAAGCGGTTACGGTGACTGTTTGTTTGCAGGTTCATTCGCAACAAACAGGACAAGAGGAAAGTAGAAATACTGGTGAGTGTGGGTGTGCATTTGATTTGGAATTGCCTTTCGCTTCCAATGCGTCATAAACAAGATTCTGTACTTTTCTTTTTCAGCGCTCAACCCGGACAAATGGATCGAGTTTAAGTTGCAGGACACTGCCAGGGTTAGTCACAATACTCAGCTATTCAGGTATGGCAAATCGTGAATGGCTGTGTGTAGAAGACATGTTTCTATCTATCAATAGTGAAGCCTTGTTTCTTATCACACCTAGTTTTCTGTAGAAAATGCTTGTCTAACTATTACTTTGTAAAATATTCTGGTTAAGAGAATTGAAATGCATATCATAATAAGTATGTCAACTGAAGCAAGGAGCTGGAAATTTGGAGAAAAAGACAGGTGTTTAGAAGAGATTCTTAGGAGCTTAGTTAAGCTTATCTGGTCTTATTAACATTCAAGCTAGTGCTTGGTTTGGTTAAGTTTATGAAAGTGGTTTGTGGCCCTTCTTGAATTATGCTCTAATTATGTTATCGAGCATGTTTCGTTGCGAGACTGCTTATCAATTAAGCTCTAAGTTCTCACGTGATAAGGCTCCTATTTAAAGAACTTAATTCAACTGTTTTGACATATTCAAGCCAAACCATACAAGGCATGATTTCATTGTTGATGCACATATTCATTAATATTTTAGTTTCATGCGTGCAAATGCATTTTCAGCTTTTATATTGTATTGGTATAACTGTGTCTCTTCGCCTGTGATTGGTGCCAGGTTTTCGTTTGATCCCACTCAGAAATTGGGTCTGGATATTGCTTCTTGCATCCTTACAAGGTTTTGCTAGATTTTTCAATAGTTAATATGTTTCTTCTTTGTTCCAATACTATGTGAACTTAAAGCATCTGTATAACTGCAGGGCTCCATTGGGACAAGATGCTGAAGGAAAACCAAAATTTGTTGTACGCCCGTAAGTTTTCCTGTTCAGACAATGATTTCATCTCCAGATCATTTTCTATTGTGGCTCTTGATCATGTAACCTTCTGCCAATCTTCGGTCTAAAACATTCACAATTATTTATTATCAGTTTATTAAATTGTAGGCTTCGTATGCTTTTTCTCTAAATTTATTTTTCTGTTTGCCACGATGGCCTTAGTGTGATTACTCAGTACAGCTTTTCAGAAGGCTTGTTGTCGTCTTAACACCCTACCTTGTTGGTTTTAAATGAATATGAAAGGCATTCATATGCTGTGTATTCTTTTCCACTTATTTTCTGGACCTCAGAAATTCGTTTAGCTATACATTCATTATTAAATGAAAAGATTAATTTGCCTTCTCACTATTTCTTTATCATGCAACTTCTTCCTGTGTGACCTTTTTTTGGGTCCCTTTGAAATGAGTAGCATTTCTGTCCTCACAAGAACCTTTCTCTGGATATGTTTGAATACTATTTGTCTTTTGAATAATGTAATTCTAATCATGTTATGTTTTGTTTCCGTTAACCTTTAGAAACCATGACAAAGGAATTTTTTTTTCTTACTAAAAGATGCAGTCTAGATAATAGAAGTGCAACATGTATACACTATATATCATAGTACCGGAGCGAAGGATTTATCTTATGCTTTTGCTGACAATATTTACTATTTAGTAAAATAATTGCATTCTTAGTTTGTTAGAGTGTATGAGATTCTCTAGCCCAGCCCCGTGTAGGACTAGATTTCGTTGGGAGGCTAGCTCCTTAGATCTCAACTTCTAAAACTTTCCGATGACATCTTTGTGTTTATCTGGATAAGTAGTATAAGGTTACTTTCAAGGAGAATTAATGAAAAGAATAAAGTTTGTTTTTCTGGTTCCTCTAAACATAATTTGTGTAACAACGTATATGAAATAATATAACTCAAAAAAGTTTAATATAGTTTTATCACAGCATCTCTACACGTGGCAGTAAGGCTACAGACGTCTACTCTCTCTCTCTCTCTCTCTCTCTCTAGCTTCAAAAGAACCCATTAGTTATTATTGTCTGCATTTGGTGGAGGGAGGTGGTGTGGTTCTGGTAAGGTCATATAATATAGGAATAAGACCCAAAAAATTTCCACTCATTGTCAAGATCATTGTTGAGATACTAATAATTTATAGCTTACTGTTGATATTTCATGGAGGTTAATTTAAAAGGGCGCTTGTTTCTGAATCTTCAGGTATACTCCTATTTCAGATCCAGATTCGAAAGGATATTTTGACTTGCTTATCAAGGTGTGTCAACATTATGAAGGCTTACGTTTCTCATCTTTTAGATAGTCTATGCTTGGAAGAGATTCTCCACAAGTGCTTGTGGGAGAGAGATATAAGATGAAAAAAAAAAGGAATTAACTTCTCCATAAGTTGAAGTTAACTTTGCAGAAGTTAAAAAAAAATTAAGATAGTTATACAAGAGAGCTTTCACAAATGAGCTCATGGAGAAACTAATTTCAAAATTTCCTCTTATTTTTCTCTCCCATAAGGAGCTTACAGAGAAGTTTTTTCGAACAGACCCCTAGCCTACCATTTTAAAGGAGCACTTTGGTGATTCACTTTTCAAATTGTTTCAGGTGTATCCTGGAGGGAAGATGAGCCAGCATTTTGCAAGCTTAAAACCAGGTGATGTTGTTGAAGTGAAAGGGTATGTCATTTGTAATAACAATTTAAGATCAGAAGAATACTTTCCATATTTAAAATTTATATAAGAAACCCTTGTTATTTTCAGGCCCATTGAAAAACTCAGATATACTCCTAATATGAAGAAGCAGATTGGCATGGTAAGCATATTCACACCTGTAGCCATGGACAATACTGAGATATGGTGTTCGGTATCATCATTTTAATTTATTCTTATGATGGACTATGAGTTTACTGAATGTGGCTCCTAAAAAGTATATACTTCCTAAATAAAAAGTTCTTTTCAACATATATAAATTAAGCCTATTTTGTCACCTTGTCTATCAAAATGGAAAAGCATGATATTAGGTACTCCTCTCAAAAGTTTGTTTGGATGCCTACACAGAACTCCTATTATAAGCCTACACAGAACTTTTTTTAATCGCTTTATTTCATGTAGATATAATGGCATGAGTGATACGTTGAGTTTGTACAAATATGTTTGCATAAATATTTCAATTTGCTTTCCCTGCTATACTTGCCTGAGCTCTCTCTTCTTTTTCTTTTTTTATTGTTTGACCCAGATTGCTGGAGGCTCGGGAATTACTCCTATGCTTCAGGTAATTGAAGCTATTTTGAAGAATCCTGACGACAAAACTCAGGTAGGTGGTAAGCGTCTGCTTTTCATTCCCTGAATATATATAGTTTTTTGTCTACTCTTAATTTTGTTATCAAATAGCACTATATGGACTGTTATTTTTTTATTTATTTAAACTTTTGGGCATCTTAATTCATATCGGTATATATGGACTGTCATTTTGTTTATTATGGATATTAATTTGTCTTTTTAATTTATTTATTTCTGATGAACACAACTGCATAAGAAAATCACAGCTTCTATTGGCCTTTTACATGTACAGGTATCATTACTTTATGCTAATGTCTCCCCAGATGACATTCTGCTTAAACAAAAGCTTGACATTCTGGCAACAAGCCACCCAAACTTAAAGGTAAAATCTTTAGCAAAGATGACATTATTAGCCAATTACAAAATATTTTAATTGGAAACTCTTTTCTCTGAGAAAATTTGCAGATATTCTACACTGTTGATAATCCAACAAAAAATTGGAGAGGAGGTGCAGGTTACATATCAAAGGATATGGTTGTGAAAGGCTTACCTGCTCCTAGTGATGATACTCTAATACTGGTGAGTTTTGCTTCAAGTAATACCTACACAGCATTGACAGAATTCTTTTAATGTTGTCGTACTGATGATCTACTTAAAAATTTAATTTGAACCTTTAGGAATATAATAACATGTTTTTTCTTTTCTTCTGAGTGCAATAATTAGCCATGTGAGTTACTACATTGGTTGTCACTAGTGGTAGCTACTTGTGTTTCTTAATTAAGTGATTTACAGTTCAAATTCTGGTAATACCACTTTGGATATGGAATAAATCATGTTGAGAGGAAAATATTCATTTGGTGTGTGCTTAAGATCCCTGGCAGTGTCGGTCATCGTTTTCAGCGGTCCAAATTAGTACCTCTGTTAGTAGAAAAGTCATTCATGTCAGATAGCTGAAATATGCCCTGGATTAAATGTTGCATTCATAATTTTTTCAAGGGGTGAGGTGGACAAAGGAGAGGTCCACCTCCGGAAGTCATGAGGAGAGTACTCTAAAGTGGGGGCAACCATAGGGATTTGGACCCAGGAACAAATAGTCCCCGTTAGGATCAGGTGCTACACGGCTCATGGCTTTTGAATATTGAATTCATAGTCTGGTCAATGCTTTGTAGTTGAAACTTGAATGTATTTACAGCCCCTTCCATGGCAAATTGTTGCACTAGACCATTATTTTTATATTGAAATCAACTTCCCATATCGTGCTCTCGTTCCAATGTAAAATTTGTAGCTGATCTTAATCTGGTCACAAATCTCAATTACTTTTTAACAGTTCATAATCAAATTCTATTCAATTTTAAAACGAATGGACACTTAAACTTCTGAAGGTTAGCGCAATCTGCAAATAGTCTTGATCTGTGTCAGAAAGCCTTATGCCAAAACTATCGCCTTGTACTATTTTATGCTAATATTCATGTTTCAGTTTTTCTCCGGTAAGGTTTATAGATGGCTTAGGGTGAATGTTTAGCAATACGATTATTATTTCGAAAGTTTCTCTAGTTAATTCCGAACCATTATGATCACCTGCGTTTCAGGTGTGTGGACCTCCTGGGATGATGAAACAAATATCTGGAGAAAAGGCCAAGGACTGGACACAAGGGGAGGTATGAAATGATTTTGTGTGATGTGTCTGATTTTATGGATCCCTGGACTTATGCTCTTTATTTTATTGTTGATTTGCTACAGGTTTCTGGCATCCTGAAAGAGGCTGGATACACTGAACAAATGGTTTACAAATTCTGAGAAATTTATGTTTCTCGCCTGATACTAGCATTCTTGTCACTGCAGAATTCGTTACTGAAATGGTTTTCTGAAGAATAACCGTTGGCTGCGCTTGAAAATTCGAACATGAAATAAATATAGAATTACAGAGCACTGAAAATGATTGATTGTATGTATTTTCAAAATTTTGTGGACACTTAGTCGTGCGGTTGTTTAGCATGGATGTCAATAAAGGGCATCTGTGGGGGGTAACTTTACTTCTCCCACCCTACATTCCAACATTTTCTCAAAGAACTATGACCCAGGTATGAGGCAGTTTTAGAATTTTTTATAATTATAAAATTACATAATTATGATAACTAGAGTATGTGACTCGTGCTTTGCATTGGTAAACACTGAATGCCATTATGCTATTATTATACACACATTTTTACTATTCAAACTTGCCCACACAATAAAAGAACAAAAATTATCTATAATCTATAATATTGAAGTGTCTTTCTATACAAATATTTATTACTTTATAAGTAATTTTTTTAAAAGTTTTTTAAATTAAAATAACTAATTAAGATATAAAAGAACTACCTACAAAATCTAAAATTATTTTATTTTTGTAATGATTATAATAATGATTTTTAATTAATGAAAAAGTGGGTATATATTTTCACTAATAATACTAGTGGAGAAAAAATTTCCTTTTAATTACAATTTCTTTAGTACAGAAATTATTATCACTTTAATTTTTCACATACATCTTTGTAACCTCTTTTACAAAATTATATATTTTATTAAAATTAAAATTTAATGTAATAAATATACAAATGTGACCAATTTATACTTATTAATAGAAGAAATTGGTTTTTGTATCATCTCATAATTATTAAGTTTATATATTTTTTTGTTCTTTCTAATTTTATCTTTTCAAGGTAATGATGTATCAACTTTGATTTTAGATAAGTTAACACTCCAAAATTATTTAATATAGATATTTATTTAATTTTTCTGTTTAAATTTTATAATTACTTTTTAAAATTTTAATTAATTAGCTATAAAAATTAACCTATTATAAAAATTATTTATTTTATATTTTTTTTTAATAATTATGATGCATTTTTTTTGTTATATTAAAAATAAAAAAAAATACATATGACAATAACATCTATATGTGATAAGTAAATATATCTTAAAATATTCGATCGAATCTCCCAATATCATAGAGAATATTATGCTTGGTATAAACTTGTAATTATGTGCAAATGAAAACATACTTTATTGCATATTTAAATAAATAAATAAATAATATTATTTTAGGATAGTGATATTTTAACTCTTTTTTCTATCTATTATTAACTTACCACTTCAATCATCCTTACATAATTGAAGAGTGATTGGAATGAATTAAAAATAGGTCAGAAAAAATTGTCAAAATATCATTATCTATTATTTTAATGATTGTTAAAATAAAAACACTATTAAATTATTGAAAATTTTATATGAAATAGTAATAAATAAGTTGTTTAATAATCTAATTTTAGATTGTTTATATTTATTTTATTGTGATAATTAGTTGAGTTAAAAGAATAATTTTGGACGAAATTATAAAAAATTGTCTATAAAAATAGTCATGAAAAAAATGTGTTATCCATTATAGATTTTTAGTTAACTTTCTAAATACTCTTTAATTTTAAATTTGTTTTCTATACAATTAAATTACTAGATAATAATTATTTAAAAATAAAATTAAAATATATTTGTAAGATAGTTATAATAGACTACAAATTTCTAGAAAGATATCATTTTTTTAGCTGTTATGGTGTATTCTGTTTGAATGAATGATTTGAACGAGAGGTAGATGGTTGATTTGGGTGGATATAAGGATAAACTTTATATTAGTTTGTGAAAATTTTGACTAATTAAAAATAAAATTTAATTAGATGAAAAAAATAAGATTATCAAATTATTTTTGGGATTAAAAGTAATATAAAATGATATTTAGATGAGTTGTAATTATTTCTGAATTTTTTTTATGATAAATAAAATTATTAAAAATAATTATTAATTGAAATAAATAAAAATTATAATATTTTCGGTATAAAAATTTTAATATTTTTTATTTTCGATGTTAAAGTTCTAAAAATTAAATATTTGTTATAACATTTTTTAGAAAGTGGAATAGGTTACAAAAAAGAAAAAAATAGAATTGATTCCGAACATGTGTACATTTTTTAGATCCGATTTCAAAACTCCTGGAACTGATTTCATTTATGCGTGTATAGCCTCTATTCATGCACCATTTTTGGTGACGCCTAATCCATTTTCTCTCCATGTTGGGCCACATAGCCCACCTTGGACGGTGGGTTCTTCACCATGCACCTGACCTCCAACACATCCCTCATAATACACAGATATATGGGAGATGGAATCGAATGAAGCAAGATGGGATGCAAGATTAACTTGATAAATTACCAACATTCACTCACAAATCTTATTAGATAAAGCGCTCGATTGTTATTCTCTATTAATAATACATCCACACAAATGAACACGGTATTCATATACATCATTTAATTTTTTTCCACTCTTTCCTTATCTAAGATAAATTTTCTTATCTAAACTAGGGTTTAAACCTTCGTTTATCTATTAATATTATTGTTGTTATAATTATTATTTTTCTATATTTATTTAATTTTTTTTTTTTTGCATTTATTTGATATCCTTTTGTAATTTTATGTATAGTCAGCGAAAACAAATGCTCTGTGTGTTTATTTTTCTATGATAATAAAAATAATAAAATTTATTATTATTATTATTATAAAAATAAATTTTATATCATTATTGTAGGTGAATTTTATTTATTTTTGTAAAAATCTTTTAGTTTAACAAAATAGTTAAATTAAAAAAATAAAATTGGAAGAAAAAAACAGTTAATTTTAAAAAATGTGCTAATTAAACAATAAAATAGCAAAATAATTAATTTAATTTAAAATAAAATATTATTTAAGGGGTAAAATAATAAGCAAAAAATGTAGATACTAAACAAAGAAATATCTTTATATAATTATATAATACACAATTTTTATATCCGTATATGTGTCTACACAATTTTTTAATATTCAGCTATTGTAATTTTTTAAATTCCATTAATTTGATTTATAAATGGTAAAATGAGATGCTAAAAATATTTAAAAATAATACATAATTAATGAAATTATTAGAAAAACATTTAAAAAAAAATAGTTACAAAATTATCGATACATAAAATAGAAAATGTAGGTTAAATAAGTAAAAGTAACTAAATTATAAAGATAAAAAAAAATGTGAGTCACAAACATATTATTAAATAAAATATAAATAACTTTTAGAAAGAAATTTAATCCAAATTTGAAAATACAACAAACAACAAAATATTACCAAATAAAATATAAATAGTTTTTAGTAAAAATTTTAATCCAAATTATAAAGTAAAAAAAAAAACTAAATAAAATATAAATAAATTTTAGTAAAAATTTTATTTTAAATTTAAAAAATGAAAGTTGGTTGGGTAAATGGATTAAAGAAAGAATAAAATTGAAGCTGTGATGTGAATAGTTCCATACATACAGTTACCCTTGACAAATAAGTTAAAATATTATATTATAAAGAATAAAATAGGAAAAGTAAGAGTGTACATACAAAAGAGGTGTATTTTTTATATATATAGGTATAAATTATAGGTTTAATTATGCCATTGGTCCCCATTTTGGAGTCAAAATCTCAAAATGGTACCCAAATTTTTACAAGTCTCAAAATAGTCATCTTTTTTGTTGAAACGTCTCACGTTTGTCCTTTCTGTTAAGTCAAGGTTGACGCCGTTAGAGGGAGTGTCACGTGTCAGTTCCTCGATTTTTTGAATTTTTTTTTGAATTTTTTTATTTTGATTTTTTTTTTGAATTTTTTTTTGATTTTTTTAAAAAAAATCAAAAAAATTGCCACGTGTCAAGATGTCATCGTGCCACGTGGCAGTGACAGTGACACGTGTCAGTATTATGCCAAGTGTCATTTTCTTAGTCTCAATTTGGTCCCTTTATTTTAATTTGTCTCAATTTAGTCCTAATTTTTGTAAAAATGAGCAATTTTGTCCCTCTTCAAATTGAAACAAAATTTAATTTTATATAAATGTTATACAAATATTTTTATTAAATTTGATATTTTTATTATATATTTTTAACATAGCTAAGTTTATTTAAACTTATATTTCATATTCAACTTTACTTAAAATTGTTTTCAAATTTTAAATTTATATGTGTTTTATTGTAACATGAACGAGTTAATTTATGAATTTTTTTCTATTAACATTATTTTCTATTAACAACTTTTAAACCATTTTAAATAAAGTTCAATGTAAAATATCAATTAAATGAACTTAATTTGGTTAAAAATATTTACTTTAAATATCAATTTTGATGAAAATATTTGTGTACATTTATATAGAAATTAAATTTGATTTCAATTTGGAGAGGGACAAAATTGCTAATTTTTACAAAAATTGGGACTAAATTAAGACAAATTAAAATAAAGGGAACAAATTGAGACTAAGAAAATGACATGTGGCATAATACTGACACGTGTCACTGTCACATCACTCTGTCATTGCCACGTGGCACGATGACAGCTTAACACGTGGCAATTTTTTGATTTTTTTAAAGAAATTGAAAAAAAAAATTAAAAATAAAAAAAATTCAAAAAAAAAAATTAATAAAAAAATTGAAAAAAACGAGGAATTGACACGTGACACTCCTCTAACGGCGTCAACTTTGACTTAACGGAAAAGGCAAACGTGAGACGTTTCAACAAAAAAGAAAACTATTTTGAGACTTTTAAAAATTTGGGTACCATTTTGAGATTTTGCTTCTAAAATGTGGACCAAAGACATAATTAAACTTAAATTATATCATAGTATAATTTATTTGATGATTTTTATGATTAAATGTTTAATAATCTTTTAAAATGTTTATAATTCTAATGTAATAAAAATAATAAAATCAATTAAAGCAAAAATAATATTTGTTTAATTTTATTTAAATTTATATTAAATTTAAATCGAATGACATTAATTCTTTTATGCTTAGTATAAGTAACTATTTAGTAAAAACTTATGATAACGGTTTATTATAAGTAAACTTTTAGCAATTAAATAATTACTTAAAATTTAAATTTATGAAGTTAATTTTTTACAATATTATTTTTAGTTAAATTTATGTTTTTTTACCCAACTTATTTAAATATTTTTTCAAAAATATTTTTTTTATTTGCATTCATATTTATTATTTATGAAGTAATTTTATTTTACTTATATTCAAAGATCAAATATATATATATATATATATATATATATATATATATATATATTTTAAATTATATTTTTTAAATAAGCTTATTTAAAATTCATAACAAATTTGTCTACAATAATTATTTTTCAAGTTAAGATTTTCCAAGTTAATGCTTAACCTGTAACAAAATAGATAACTGTAACAAAATAGATAACGGTCACGAGATTTTTCTTGCACCTCCAAGATTTTTTCGGCATCTCCAACCAAATTTCAAATTTCAAAAATATTTTTTAACCATTTAATTATGGTAACACAAAACGAATCCCTTCGATATGCTTTTCGATATTGACTTCTAATAAAAGATGCTTTCAAATGTCGACATCCAATAAAGAATTTAGATTTTTGAATGTCAAAAAATTATATATATCAAAAATAGACTTAATATATATATATATATACCAAAAATCAATATCCAATAATATAAATATATATATATATATATATATATTTTTTTTTTGACATTCAGAAGTCTACCATCTTCATCGAATGTCAACATCCAATAATGTATTTTATTGAAAGTCGATATTGGAAGGTTGAGATCCCCTTACTCTATCAAATGATTAAAAGGTATTTTTAGAATTTAAAATATGTTTGGGAGTGAAGAAGAAGGTTTGGAGGTGTCGAAAGAAATCCTCTAAAGTTTAATTATGGGTAGATAGATGGGCCGAATTTGAGCCCAAAGGTTGGAAGTCCAACTAAACCATATTGGTGGTTTGTTTGTCTTTGTCCACAAACAGTGAAATAGTGAAATAATCAGAATGGTTGTTTCTTTGGGGTTGCTAATGCCATTCACCACTGATTAACATTGAACGGTAATGTGAGAGCGAAATTGGAACGTGGTGATTTCCTTCTTCTTCTTCTTCTCTTCCAAATACCCCTTTTCACTCTCCCAATATGGACGAAGATTCGCTCAAACGCAACACTGATTGCGTTTATTTTTTGGCCTCTCCCCTCACTTGCAAAAAGGTTCTCTCTTTCTTCTCGCTTTCACTTGTTTGCAATGCAATTCTATGTCCTCGTTTCGTATGCCGTTTCTTATCTTCTTCGATTGTGGGAAACCTAGTTTTATTTTACCCTTTTCGATTATGTTCTGTTTTCGGTTTTCCAGTGCTTCGATTATACAATGCTTGGTGTTCTGGAGTCTACGTGACTTTACTTTTGGTAATTTCTGATGTTTCATTATCTTTAGATTTTATGCATTTTGCTCTTTGTTTCCCAGGGGGCTGAATGTGAGTATCGGCACAATGAGATTGCGAGGCTTAACCCTAGGGATTGCTGGTACTGGGTATCTGGCCAATGCCTGAATCCAACGTGTGCTTTTAGACACCCTGTGAGTTTTTTTAATCATTATTTATTTTATGTCATGAATTGAAGGCTCGCCCGCATTTTTCACTTCTCATTTGCTCTTCAATTTATTGCTTAAGTGAAACACTGATATTATGGACAGTATTTGCACGTGTGTGGTTGAATAGAAGTCTGCTTGTCTCTGTTGCTGTTTTTTCTAAACCCTTAGCACACTGGTACATGTCACTCTCGTGCAATATTTAAAAAAAAAAAACATGTATTCGATATCCATTTGGTTACTGTTATCTCTTTCACGCACCCCCTCCCCATGTATTTGATATCCACTTTGTTATATTTTTTCTTGTTTAACACTAATCTCTATCTCTCAGGCCAGTTTTAACCTCCTATGACTGTCTGATTGATTTTTATCCTTTTTCTCAGCCTCTGGATGGGCACACTGGAGTGCCAGCGCCATCTGAACCTGCACAGAATTCATTGCCTGCAAACAAGACAATGGTTCCGTGTTATTTTTTCTTCAATGGATTCTGCAACAAAGGTGACAAATGCTCTTTTTTGCATGGGTCTGATGATAGCATTTTTACTGTAAAACCTGTGAAGAATGATAATGGAAGCACCGATGCACTCAATCTAGAAAATAAAACATCATCAGGAAATGGAACTGGTGTAGTGTCAGTACCAACTCACCAATCTTTAACTGCTCCAAAGCATTTGTCTGATTTTAAGCGTCAGCCCAAGGAACAGTTACAGTTAACCAAAAATGTTAAGCAGCAAGGCGATCCCCTAGTGATATCTGCTTCTGAATATAAAGAAGCTGCAGTGAGTAGGTCAGACTCTCCGTTTCCAGATGATGGCTTTGTTCATAATGTATCTCATTTACGCACTGAGCAGAGTTCGGAGGAGCGAGTAAATAGTCAAATTGAGCCTGAGGAGCGGTGGGAATCATCCCCTCATTCCCCTGGATTTGACGTTCTTGTTCACGATGAACTGGAGAACATGGGTTACGAGGAAGATTCTGAATATTTACCAGTGCTTGATAGGAGTGAGCAAGAGCTGAATGAACAGTATTTGGGGTATGAATTTAAGGATCCAGTTGAGTATGATACTATGTGCCAGGAAGCTGATATTCTGTATCCACAAGAAACATATGATGGTTACAGATGTTTTGACAGTGACCTTGCTCATGGTAATGGCAGAACAGTTCGTACTTATTCCAGAGATATATTCTTAGATTCTATATTCTCCAGGAAAAGGATACGGATGTCAGCTGAGATGGCTGCCTATGACAATAATTTAGATCTACGTGACCATCTGAGGAGACGTAGAGAAAATAATGGACCTCCCATTGCAGGTTTCTTAAGAAGACAAGAATCGTCTTCTTTGATGATTCGAAACCAGGAAAGGCATCAGAGGCCTGACATTGAGCAGCGGCCAAGTAGAAGATTGACATCACAACTGGGATATAGTGCTATAGATTCGATTGGAGAGGTTGAAACTCTTTCAATCGCTAACAAGCACAGGTTATTCAGGCGTTCCCAGCAACCCAAACCAAGGAAGCATTATAGAGAAAAGCCAGCTAAACGACCATTTCTGTCATCTAAAATATCCAGGAAACCAGTTTTTAAACAAAGGGGATTTGTTGAGGAATCTACTGCATTTTCAGGACCTAAGACTCTTGCAGAAATTAGAGAAGAGAAGAAGAAGGCTGAAGAAGGTTTACATTGGCAACGTACATCAACTGATTTCCAGGATCCCAAACCTCTGAGTGAAATTCTGAAGGACAAAAGGACCATGGATTAGTGAGACGTGGCTGCAAGACATGCAACAATTGAATTATGAGATTAAAATGACTGATGATTGATGATACTAATATGTTTACCTACGATAAAGGATAAAGTTGGCTGATGGCCGTGTTTTCTTAGCATCCTTTACCGTGCTAGGTACAATGACCCTGTTTTTGCCATTGGTAGATGGTGATAGATTTTCGTTCGAGTGAGTGGAAGGTTTTTTTGAGGCCTGAGGCGGATAAGATAGATATTAGATAACCAGTGTTTGACTAGAACTGTTATATTCTGTAGTTAGTTCAATATGTTGATTTGGACAGGACATCTTAATCTAGAGAGCATATTACTTTTACATTAATTTTACGTGTGATTTTAGCTTACCTTTTTTCATGTACACACCTGCTGCTTAGATTCATGACTTGCTTGGACAGTGTTTTTACTATATGATGATAATTGTCCAAAATTCAGGATTTTGACAATTACTGTTGCTCGGGTAAGAAAAGAAACCTTTTTAACACATTTGTAATATTGATTGTTGATTAGTAAGCGTGTTGCTGCTTTTTTTCAGCTTCAACTGAAACAATCTAATTATTTATTATATTAATCTTGCCCAGAAATGAAACATTTTTCTCACCACATAATAACCAGGGTGGTTCAATGCTGTAGGAGGTCCATAATTAGATAAAAAAAAGTAAAATAAAAACAACGGATCAATTATTCCTTGGGTTTCCGAACTATTAACAGATATTCGGACTATTTGTTTTACTGGGGACTTTCATCATGTAATTTTATTTTAATTGAGCTCATTGTTTCTAATGCTGTCAGAATTCATTTTTTAATAGTTTCAAGTGCTATAACCTAACCCTTATTTCTTTCTTTTTAATCTCTAAAAACATAGTATTGAAACACACGATAGGGTGTTTCTTTCTATACTATGTCCATCCATATAGATTATGAAACTTTGGTCATGGATTTACTTAAAATTTAGGATGAATGGATATATCTTATATATTACTTGTCTCGTATCCGCGTCTATAATTATTTAATTAAACTATTTTACACAATTTGGATTGATTAAATTATGTTGATCTAATTTATGAAATATCATGATATTTAATATATTTCGATCGAATAATATATTTTTTGAAATTCACTGTTAAATTATTTTTTCAAATAGGTTATATGTATAATTTTACATTAGTCTAAAATGGTTCTATTTTTAAAATGATTTGATATTTCATTTACACAAATAAAAAAATCGACATAATATGCATTCTTTAAAAAATACTAAAATATTAACTATTTCATTATTACTCTTTTAGAAATATATATGTAGAAAAATGAATTGTGAGACAGGGTGATTTGAATGGTTGGATTTGGTTTACACAAGAAGTAAAATATTATGGAACCCTGAAAATTCTGACGGGGCTGTAAAAGCAAACCCAATAACTCAATCAAGATGCTGATGACCCTTTGACTCTTTTGGCACTCTTCATTTAATCGATACAGATAAGTAGTATCACAAATAATTGACAACCAATTTACTTTCAAACCCCATTCAAAGTATTATAAAAAATATGCTCACAATACTTTCTACAATAAATGAAAATATTCAAAAGAGAACAAAAATACAAACTATAATAAATAACGTAATAAAAAATAAAAATAACATCATTCTTCCAAACGTGGATAGTAAAGATTCATTAAGTTGGGTCAACATAGGTTGAACAAAGAAATCTGTGGAAACTGTGAAGGCCCAACTCAAATGGTTCAACGATCTTATTAACAGACACAACCCTTGTCCCTACTCACTATAAATAAATTAATGAATGATCTGAAATCATGAAACGCAATATTACATCTGTGAAAATTGACCAAGTCCACCAAATGGCACCTCCTCATACAATAATTTTTCCTACTACATATGTAGCTTGATGACACAAATTCTGAACACCTGCTGCATATGTTACTCCATTTCGAGTCAAAAAAAGTAGGATGTAATTAGTGTGAAGATTGTCCAAAACTTTAACAATCAGAGGTAACAAACCCAGAGATTAGATTCTCCACTGCTTTTCTTCTTCACAATATATATTCTTATATCTGTCATTTTCCCCAATCAAAGGTCAAACATCATCATATACCTCAAAATTTCTTCAAATTGAACCACATCAGACACACAGAGAGAGAGAGATGACTGAGTTTCAGAGGTCAGTAACATCATTTAGAAGACAAGGATCTTCAGGGTTGGTGTGGGATGACAAGTTCATCGCAGGCCTTGAGAACCAGAATCCGAACCAGGAAGCTAAGGCTAGTAATAATCAGAACCAACAAGGTCAAAGGGAGGTTCAGGGTGTTGAATCTAGTGTCAGGTTGGAGCGGAGCAGATCAGACGGAGCACGCCCTTATCGGACGGTCAACGTTGCACCGGCATCCATGGACCCACCTTCTCCCAAGGTAGCAACCTGTGGCTTTTGTTCTGTGTTTCGGAAACCAGGTCCTGCAAAATCCACTAAAGCTAAAAGACGTAGGTGATGTATCACTCATCACCATCATCTTCCTTCTTTCTGATTTTCTCCAACTTGTAAATCAGTGCTTCTGCTTCATCTTTTTTGTTCTCTGTTTCAATTTCCTGGTTTGGATTTGGGTTTGTTAGTTGTAAATTCCTTTGACATATCGTATGGATGTGTAATAAACTTATTATGCCAGTTACATCTATTCCTTTCACTGCGCTGAAATATCCCACATCGCTTAATTCTCTCGACTACAAATAAAGGAAAATAGTTATAAACTAGTTTTAGTTTCATTTGATGCTTTTCTGATTTCTTCAATACAGACCCCCACAGTGATTTAGGTTAACACTCCGTTTTTCTTCTCAATCTGTCTTGTGATGGTAATGCTTTTCAAATTCAGTTGACCTTTATTTTTCGTTGCTGGTTTTCTTCTTTGCTGCAAAACTACTTCTCCATATGGTTTTGTCTTATTACAATAAAATATTGCAAAATGTAAGCATTTTTCTCTCCTATTTAATAATAATTTACAGTTATTAATTACATGCCAAACCTTGGACTTTTGGATTTTGTTTTCTCCTTTTTTATAATAATTTATAGTTATTAATTACATACCAAACCTTGAACTTGGTACTATTGCCAGTAGGATTGAAGCTGAAATATTAGGAAAGAGTAGATTAAATCAATGTTGTCTATTTGTTTTAAGTTTATAATCCTTACATTTTGAATGGCTTTTTAGAGGTAACTATTGTAATTTTTTTTCAATAAGATAAGGATTTTTTTAATATAAAAAAATCAATTAATTAAATTTTTCTATGAAACATTTATATTGTATTTAAATTCACATCTAATAAAGAAACAAACATCTAAGTAGTAACATATATAAGTGTTAAGCACAATGGTTAGTCTGGTTATATTATTAAGGTAACATTGTTGTTTGACTATGCTGCAGAAGAAGTCAAATAAGAACAGAAGATAATATCTATAAGATTTGAAGGATATTATCATGGTCTCAAAAAATTAAAAACAAAACTTATATTTCCGAATTAAAGTTGGTCGATGAGAACTAAAATCCAGATCAAGTATGTATATAAATGTAAGTTTCTAAGTAACAATATATGTAGTAATAATTTACAAATGAGCTCATATGAAATAGAAAAGTGAACTTTAAGATAAAAGTCACAAGGGTTAAATAAAAAAAAAATATTAATATGTATGAATATAATATATATGTATATATAATAAATTATGAAAATATTAAAAGTATTCCTTTATAAATGTACATAACTGATATCTATAACAAAAAAAATATTTTATTTATTACTTGATGATTTTACCTTTCAATATATACTGAACTTCATCTAAACTAATCACCACTTAAGTACTGTCACTTTCATCAATCCAAAAAAATGTCATTATAAAACTCAATTTTCAGTAAATATATAATTTTAAAAATTATATCGATAAATTTATTAAATTATAATTATAATTGTCAAAATTATCTACACACTATAAGCAAATAATAAATTTTCATCTTGTATAACTTGTGTCAAATAAACATCTAAATTTTACTTTTGACCATTCTAATCAAATTCAACTTAATACTTATTACACAATATAAATAATAAAACACCCATGTCCCTAATTGTTTCCAAAAGCATGATATTACTCATTCCTCAATAATTTTGAAGTTTCTAAACTCAAAACAAAACACTTTAGCAACTTAAGTTAGAATTTTTTTTCCTACCAACTTAAGGTTCTTTTAGTTTTGGGAATGCAAGTAATAAAATTTTGAAACAAGTATGAAAAGAGAAATAAAGAAAGAAAAGATAAGGAAAATGATGAAAGAATTGTTGTCTTATCACTTTTGATAAAGAAGCGAATGAAGATATAATGACTTGCTAAGGAAACTCTTTTTCCAAATTCATTAACCACTACATATTCAAAGTTATTGATGATAAGTGTGATAATTACCTCTTAATCATGTTTATTAGAATCATTTATTTGGCTTTATATCATGTGTTTTGTGCTATTTTTATACAAAAGTATAGGACTTTAATTTTTTTTCTCAACATGGATATAATTCTCTTTTTGTGATATTATTTTGTAGGAAAATGAAAGATTGAAAAAGAATAGAGTTGTTTGTCAGAACCTCTCAACCAACCACTCAATTGCTCACACAATGAGAAGCAAGACACTCATCGAATGAAAATGTTGTCTCGCCCAACGAGATAAAGTAGTTAGACAGGAAACAAAAAGCAATATATCTTGTCTAGTGAGAATCTATGCTCAACCACCAAGAAGATACTTTTTGCAAGTGGTTAAAATATCGAAAGTTAAACAAAATGATGAACTTTTGATTGTGGAAATGTAGCAGAGGCCAACACATGGACAGAGGCACTTCTAAGGCTTTGAAGCTTCATCTTCCACCATCCATTCCACTAGTTTGATTCCCTTTTGAGCTTTAGATGTATAGGAGTAGCTAAACTTCCATTTCATTGGGGTTGGATGTAATGTACGTAAAACTCTTTGTAGTTTTTTCCTATGTAATATAATCTATTTCATTACTTTTGTGTTCTATCTTTACTATTAATTTGCTTGATGAAATGTCAATTTTGTTGTACTATCTAATCATTGAAAAATGTTTTGGAACCTATACATAGATAGAACAACCAAGAGGTTGGGTTCTAGACATAAACTTAATCTCTAGGTCATTCTAGACATCTTTTCTAAATGCAAATCTTGTGTTAAAATAGCTAAGGAATTAGTATTTTTATATAAAGATTTAGAACTTGCTTATAAGGAATTAGAGTTTGTATGCTTATGATGTGAATTTTCTTGAGTATGTTAGAGATATATTGTGTAGAGTGTTGCATAGAGTTTGGTTCATGAAATCTAACTTCGATGAAACTTTGTCATAATTACTTTATAACTTTAATATTAACATGTTTTTAACTCAATTTCATATCTGCAAATATTCGAATCAATTGGTATTTATATTCATTGCTTACATCGGTAAACAGTTTCAATTAGTTAAACAAACGTATATATCTTAGAAAAATTTACTTGAGCTTTTCACTTGATTATTTGTACGGTGTTACATATTTGCAAGAAAAAAAATTGAGCTTTTCACTTGATTATTTGTATGATGTTACATATTTGCAAGAAAAAAAAAATTAACAGTTACATTAATATTCTTTTTTTATCTATATAACATAATAAACTCATTATTTTAACACAAACAAATAAAATTTTTAATGGATTAGATTCATTTCAGACATATTCCAAAGTTCATATATATTTTTAACTCAACGCAACTTAAATACGAGTTGGGTTATATGAACTCATTGATCTTAATTATTTTAAAAACTTTGTAAACAATATAATAAAATAAATATAACATAAATTTCCATCTCAAAACAAATAAATTTACCATAATTCTAAAAACTTAAATCCTGTGCAGCCATCAAAATTAACTATGACTATTAATATAAAATAAACTATTAATTATTTTGTAAGTACATTAATGTTTGGAATTTGGATTTAATCTAATTTTGGTCTCTTAAATTTATAACATAGTCCCTTAACTTAGAAAAAGCTTTAAAAAATAATTTTAAGGAACTAAAATAATAATCTTTAAACTAAATTTAGTTAAATGTGACAAATTATAATGGTATTTTTAGATTTTATTATCGACATACTAATAGAATTTCCTATATTTAGTACACGTAGAGAAAATTTCATTTACTTTCTTCAAAGAGGTGTTAAATTACCATTACACATCTTTTTAGTTTTAAATAATATATTGACCGTGACTTTAATAAAATAAAATAAAAATAAAATAATAAAATTTTAAAATATATGGAATGAAAGAAATTAAAGAAAAAAATTAAATTCACCTATGTTGTTAGCCACGAAGAAAAAGTATATTATCAGTCTATTCTAAATTGTTCTGTACAAATTCTATATAATATTTTTTTAAGAACATTAATAAATAAATGGCTATAAAATGTATGATATAATTTATTAATTTATTGTTATATTAATGTATTATTTTAATACATTAATAACTATAAAGAAAAAATTAGAAATATACTTTATTAAAAATATAATAAAAGTGAATGTATATTATAGGTAAATGCAGTTTTTCAGTGAAAACAAATAAATTAATTAGATTTAATAAAATATTATATTCTATGGTCACCGGTGGGTGGCCGAAAACTTGACCCAACCTGGTGAGCAAATGGAATGTAGCTGGAGAGCCGCGAGATGTATCTAACGGTTCAGAAAGTTGGTGCGGAGACGCAGCACAGGGACTTTCCTGCAAAAAGATCCTGAAGCTAATTTTATTATTTTCATATTCTCTCCTCATTTTTCTTTTCATTTTTAACTAAATATTTTTAACTTTTATTTTATTTTTATTCAATTATTTTTCATCTCTTTGTCTCCCATAGCATAGAAGTTATTAGAGAAAAGTTATTCTTTAGGGAACCAACTTTTTTTTTTATTTTGTAATATTTGAATATTTATAATGTCAAAATTACCTATAACAAAATAAAAATAAATTTATTTAAAATTTTAAAAATATTTCCCAATAATAGTAATATATAATTAATTTTAGCAATTACTATATTTTCATTAAAATATTTCTTTAAACTAATGAGTCAATATTTTTGAGCATCGACAACAATGATTATGCATATAATTCACATGACTAATCTGGACATGCAAACATTTATACACTTGTATCTATGCTATAAAAGTAATATTTAATACGGGTGACGGAGAAATTGATAATAAGATAAGCAAGAATGAACTTTGAAAAATATTTATAAATTTACAAGACCACTACATAAAATGAAATTAAAACCTAATAAAATAAGTTAAATAACTTTATTTTAAATTAGTTATATAAGTTACTTTATTAGAAAGATATAAATATGATATGAAGAAGATATAAATACAAAGATTTGATTTGTTGA
>Ga0214542_1001274_pt1 | contig 51248 bp, 25 predicted proteins | sample CNSS1metaG_FD_160096 | JGI IMG/M metagenome (GOLD analysis project Ga0214542, IMG submission 160096) | Root nodule microbial communities from cowpea collected in UCLA plant growth center, Los Angeles, California, USA - CNSS1 | ecosystem: Host-associated > Plants > Roots > Nodule | place: USA... | reverse complement strand
GCTCCAGCTTGAGGGGGAGTGTTAGATATTGTTTGATATTATTAAGATATTGTTAGATATTGATAACCACAATATCAAACAATATCTTCTATTTAATCTTTTTATTTTCAGTTACTCTTTTTACTTGTACCTCTCTCTATTATAAATAGATTACCCTATGTGTGGTTTATACACAAGGAAGATTAATCTCAATCCCTATTTTCTTTATTCTCAACAGTAGTAAACAATTTTTGCCGGAAAAATGTCTGGTAAACCATACTGGTCAGAAAAATGATGGTGGTAAATAGTACTTATTAGAAAAATGTTGGTGGTGGTAAATACAACCCAGTAATATTTATGTACGTGCTCCCCATTTCTCCTCTATTCTTGTATACAACTGACCTTCGTCATTACTGGACTAGGCTTTTTGGGCCCTAACCCCTTTCCTTCCTGCCTCTTCTTACATATACTCTCCTAATAGGAGGTCTGTTACTAACAATACTCCCTCCCAAAAGTTTCACCTTGTTTTCAAGGTGAAAGTGGAAAAGTTTTATTAAAGTATCAAACGATTCCCTAGTAGCTTCAAGGTCAGGTAGATTTTTCCATTTTATTGGAACCTCAGCTCCTTCTTCGGAATTGTTACAAACTGCTATGACTTCTAGAGGTTCAATTTGCTGTTCCAGATCTTCTGATACCATTAAAGGCATAGGTTGGGTGTGATAGTAGAGCCGATAGCTTTCTTTAGGAGTGATATATGAAAAACTGGGCGAATTCTGCTTTCTTTAGGCAATTGTATTGTAATTTATAAGCAAGCTGTCTCACCTTCTTGATAATCTGATAAGGGCCACAAAGTTGCAGACTCAGCTTCTCATTCCTAAGGGGGATTTACCAGAAAAGTTGATTGGAGTGTTGTACAGTGCAGTTGACCAAGTTCAACTCTAAGGTGATTGAAATCGCATATTGACTATATGTACGACCGGAATGCTTATAAGGCTTGCACAATCCTTTATGGCTTGATTTTGTAGAGTTGAGTTACATTTATAAATCATAGAAGATTATTTGTCTTCAACTAAAAACATAAAAATCTGGTCCAGTGGAATATCAGAATCGAACTGTAAAAGAAGCAGAAGGTGCAAGTCAGTAACAGAGCATTGAGAGAGAAAGAATTGAGGAGAGAGACTCGGAGAGAAGTTGGTTCCCTCTTGCATAAAAATCCCTCATGTTGCGAAGGCTCCAATTTATTGCTTTTCCTTGTGACTCTTTTGCTAATTCTCAATTCCGCAGAATGTGGATCCATTCCACTTGGTGATTTTGTGTAACTAAGTTGACGCAAAGGTATTGTTATGTTTTTCATGTTCCCCATCATACGGTATGCTGCTCCCCTCATTTGTGAACGTGACACAAAAGAAGCCTGTTAATGGAAACTAGGCCCACATAAAGCTTATTTCCCAATGTGTCATGTTTCTCGGTGATTTTAAGACAAGAAATTTATTTCCGCGTTGTCCTGCTTTCAGCTATTTGTGGTGTATGCTATGGTGGTGTATATGGTGAATGTTGGGTTTGTCATTGGAAATGTTTTGTGATCCCGAATGAGCTCAGTTGAACTGTTTAAATGTTGTATTTGGTAGATTACTCAGGGCTTTAAATAGCGGTATAAAGCCGTTGCCGCTCCTTCCTGCTACAAGGGTTGCCATAGTGGAGCAGTTTAGTGTAGTAGCAGCACCAGAGTGGTTGTAATAGTACAGGGGAACTACTTTTTATTTTTAATGGTGAATGTGGTAGTTGAGTAATTTTTGTACAAACTAAATAAAAATTTTCTAAATAGCAGTTATTTGGCTCTAGTGTTTTTTGGGCTGGTTGTTAACGCCCTCTGGGATTTGAAACATTGGTTTATATTATTATATTATTATATTACTGTTGGAATGCAGAACTATTAACGATTCTGTTCGTATCCAATGGTGCATTGTATTCTGATTTATAAATCATATCCCTTGATGCATTGTTTTCTTAATTCTCATATATTATTGCAAATATAAATTGCAGTAGTAAATTAGAAAGCTTGTTACCCAAGGTAATCAGAAAGGACCGTGTGTGTACCTGAAGATATTAAAATTTCAAATCTTAGTAACTTTCTTTCTATTTGTCTTATTATAAAATATAAATGCTTTTCGCAGATCAGACATTGCTTGGAAAGATGCCAAATATGCTCAGATATGGGAATATCTCAGAGATGAATTTGAATTAACTCAGAGATTTGCAAGTCTTGATTTCAAGTTGAAATTTGTGGAGGTGTAACTTCTGGGCAACAATTGTTGTTTGATTCTCTTTCCCCACTTTCCCTTGACATTCTTTTCCTTTTTTATTTATATGTTTGCATTTTAACTATTTCCCCTTTTAATTTTGCAGCATAACATCCGTTTTCTGCAAGAAATTCTTCAAAATAGGAAATCCGATTTCCTTGAGTGGCTCATAATTGCGTTGATTGGTGCTGAAATCCTTTTGTCTCTCTATGACATTGTTCAACGGTCTGCCATGAAATTTTAGCCGCACTTTTTTTCTGTAAGGATTGTAGGATACTAGTTGTTGGCTTTACTCAGCTTTTAGATATTGGTGGCTCATGCTATAAAACATTCTGTCTCTTGTAAATAACAAATTGAAACTCTAAACTCAGTTCTTTAATTTAGTCAATTGTATAACTTCACGTGTGGAATAATATCACTCACTCCAATACTCTGCTTCAATGTCTCTTGTAATATAATTTTGTCAATTCAATCAATCAGAATTCAGGAAGTTGCCAATTTTGATGACCTATTCGTCCAAATGATATATTCATTGCCAATACATTTTTTATTTCGTAAAACCATACCAAATGAATCTCTTTCAACCCTTTGACCTGTAGTCCAAAATGGTAATGTAAGGTGTATATTTATAAAAAAAAAATTGTACTTTTTATTAAGCTCTTCATCATTAACTTATTAATTATATTAATAGTCATATTCACGTGAGCTTTATTGGTAGTTGTGTTCAAAATAATAATGGTTTGATATGCACACGAATTTGAAGACAGTTTCTTCCTACATCTTTATATAATATTTTTTTTCAATTTATCTTTTTAAAATAATACAATTTGAATGTTATTTTTTAACTTTCGGATCATGCAAATCCGAAAACTAAAGATGACTGAAATTTCTCTTTTAGCTTGATAGATAGTGAGAAGCAAGAAAAAACCGACCTAGGAATGTCTGATTACAGGTTAAAATAGATTAGCCCAAAACTTGAAACGTTAACTTTAGAGCAAACAAAATAAATTAAACTATTATTATTATTATTATTATTATTTATTTTAAATAAGGGCTACAAAATACAATATATAAAGATGAAAGTAAAAATACAATATAATCACGAGGGACTATATTACTACTATCCATGAAGCATAAGCCTAAGCAAAACAAAACCGCATAATTAATTTATCTTAAATGTTGTGTAATTTGTAGAGGGAAATGCGTTCATAAATTATCTTAAATACTTGCTCATTTAGGTGGTGTAACTTTTAAACTAATAATATTAGATTCTTATAAAATGTTTAACTACATTTTATCAATTAAACTAAAATTAAATTTTCATTTATAACCAATTTAATCACAAATTCTTGTGTTTTAATATAAGGTATAATTACTAATTTGGTACCCAAACTTTTTGGAAATGTTTAATTTGGTACCCGAACTTTAGGAATGTTCAATTTGGTACCCAAATTTTAAACAGGTTTATTTTAATACCTTCTGTTAAACACTACTTAATGTCATTAGACTTCTATTGAGGTGACACTATGTATCAGAGACATGACAGAAATAAAGGTTATGCACGTGGATTTAGTGGTAAAAAACATTTTCGAAGTAAATAATAAAAATCAAAATGCGTGATTACCGAATTGGGAAAAAAAATTAGGACAGAGTGAAGTTCAAGTATAGAAGGAAAAATTAAGACAGAAACTATGTAAAATCTGAAAGTTGGATTTGAGAATTAGGGTTCGTAACAAATAATAACTCAATGGAGAAATATTACTAAAATGCTAATTATTGAAGACGTCAAATATCAGAAAATAATATAATAGACATTCAACAATTTTAAACTTTAGTTTCAGATTTCTTTAGAATTCAAACACTATCCAAACATCAAAACAGAGAATCAGTCATTATGTTTTTTGACGGTTAAATATTTTACATGATATTTTGTGTTCATCTTTCAAGCTACATCTTGGGGTATATTGGGGCTTTGTTTAGAAAAAAAAAATGGAAATTTTCATATAAGTACAAAAGCTTCAGAGACACTAGTATGGGATATCTCCACATAGAAGTTTTCTGTGTACCAAAAATAGTATTAACAATTGAAACTCCTTGCTATATCCAATTCTAATAAAACTCAATTCATTGCTCCCAGTAAAGCATGAGAATTAAAAATTAGGATGTGCAGGCTTTAACACGGAAGTAAAATATTTTCCATTGCCCTTAAATAGGTAAAGCAAAAGGAAGAGCGCCTGTAATCTTGTTATAATCATGAGTGAAGATGATGTAACCAAATCATGCCTATCAAACAGCTTCCATCTATGGTATGCCCTAATGGTTCAAATCAATAATTATACCTTAATATAATTGTTTTTTGTTTTCAATAGTAGTCAAGGATTCGAATAAAGAAAGTACGCATTGACACCAAGAGATTATTACATCAGTGTAGTTGATGTATTCCCAACGATGTTCATATCTCAAACATAGCCTATCACACACAACCAGCAAATAAACTATTTTTATAGCAAAGAAAACCATGCAAAAAGAATCTTGAAGAACAACAACAGAATGTGAGTGGAGGTAAAACTATCCAACATGTTGGATATACGAATTGTTTGAGAGAGAATTTCCAGAAAAACTAATTTAAAAATAAGAAATTGATATTATCTCTAATCCAAAATTTAAAAGAAAAATATGAATTTTTTCATATGTTATTCAACTTGTTTATTTTTACGTTATAAAACTTAAACCCACTTTTAAAAAAAGAAAAGAAATGAACGTAAAATTCAATGAGGCTTAATTGAAGCCTAAAGTAGTTTAGCATATATATCACTAATAACATGACACATATAAGCATGCATATATTATCAAAAGTGGTCAAAATCATACGTACGTCATAAACAACATTAAAGGAAAGCACAATATTTATTCGAATTCAAGAAATCCAAACACTACTAAGAAGTTCATAAAAAGATAATGTAAAGAAGATTAAACACAGTTGTTGAAGATGTTGTTTGAAAACTAGGTTATGTTGTACACAAAACCTTGAAATCTTCTCAAGAAAACTGGGTTGGTGAAGATGGTCGAGAAGTTGGCGGGGATTTGTTTCCTTTGCGAAGATATTTTCTAGCCCAAGCATGCTTGCCATTAATGGAGAGCTTGACTTTGTTTGTGGTCTCAAGCAAATAATCAACCATATCAACTGCCCTTGACCGAATCACTACACGAGCATACAATGGCTGATCAGGTGGAACCACCTCTTGCATATACAGTTCTTCAACTATATCGCCATACCTTCTGATTCTCACAAACAAATGTTAAAAACATGTTACAACAATTACCCACATCACATATAGAGTCATCAATTTCTACTCAAGTTACCATAATATAGTTTTTTTTCTGAAGAAATTCAAATATTCATTGATTTCAATTTGTCCTGTACGGATGGACAAAATTCATTCAGTGTGATAAAATCATTAAATAACAATTAATTTTACGGGCTAAAAAAAATAGTCATTATTTTGATCAAGTTAGATAACATTTGTGACCAATTTAGACATTAATTTCTTTTGGTAAGTAATGTTAGTGACTAATAATTTTTAGTTTATAAATTAGTATTTAAAATTAGTCACTATATAGTGACCAATTATTTTTAGTCTCTAAAATGATTTATATTTACCGAGTTTCCTGTAGTGCATATTATATATTGTGGATTTATAATAAAAGTTATAATTTTTTTACATCTTAAATAAGTCTGAAGAGTAAAAAAATTTAGGGTTTAGAATTTAAGGTTTAAGATTTAGGATTTAGGGTTTAGGGTTTTTGAGGGCTTTTGGAGAGTAAAGGTTATACCATCTATAAAATTCTTTGTATGGCAGACTATTCTAAATGAGGTGTCGACAATGATTAACTTAAGGCATAGAGGAGTCCTTTTAAACAATGTTAGTTGTGTTATGTGCGGTGAGCAAGACGAGACCATCAATCATCTCCTATTTACCTGTAAAGTAGCTACCAACATATGGAATATGTGTATAACAAATGGACGGGAACTTGGGGGTAAGTTATAACCAAATTCAAACACCTTTTGAGCATTTTCATCTTTTAGAGCTAAACCTCAAAGGTAATATGTTATGGAAAGGGGTGTGGATTGCTTTAGTGTAGACTTTATGGAATCATAGCAACAATATTGTTTTTAGGAATGGTGTACCAAATCTTAAAGAGATCTTTAGTTTGGCCCAAGTGAAGGTATGGGCATGATTGAAAAGTAAATGACAAATGTAAATTTTTCATTTTCTGATTTGAGTCTATGTCACATCTTGTGTTTAAGATCCATAGCTTAGAAACCCTTTATCCTTTTTGCTTTACTATGCTAGAGGCAATAATAAGCTATCTGTATAGGGTTTTCTAACTTATAGTATAGACTTTATGGTCTAGAGTGCTTGCTTTTTCCTAGCAGATGTGGTCTTCCGCTCTCTATCTATGGATTAATCACTCTATGTTTGGATGAGTTCTTTGTAGAGTAGGTGCAGGTAGAGATCTACCTGAGAATTCATTGAAACCACTTTATTCACTTGCATGTTCAATATGCAAGAGGAGTGGTTGTAACTTGTGACAAGTCGATATTATTTGCTTGACAGCTAAGTAAAGCATAAATGACTAAAAGAATACCCTATGTACTCACCTTACATATAGGTATAGGATAGTATTCATAACTCTTTGTGAAAATTTATAGAAAGATGAAACTGATCTTGGTAGCTAAAACTATATATGCTATATTTGTTGGTTTTGTAATTCATAAACTAGTTTTTTTTTTTTTCTGTGTAAAAGGGTTAAAGCACTCCAAATGCCTTATTATTAATATATCGTTTATTTGTCGATAAAGAAAGCACCTTAAATAAATCTATATAATCCCTAATAATTTTTTTTTTATCAATATCTACACTAGATAGCGTTTTCAAGGATAAACCAAATATAAGATTACAAAATTTGACCTAGATTCGACTCAAGGTATTAAATTAAGTGCATACTCTTCATTTATTATTTATGCTCAATTATTTGCATTAGTACGTTGTTAATGCAATGGATGATAATGATCACCTGTGTTGGAAGTAGCAGAAGTTGGGATCTTGTAATTGACTATATTTGACTAATTCATCATTAAATTAACCATTTCTCAATTAAACACTAATATGAAATTGTTATATATTATATTTTTTTTTTCATGGAGGATATAAAATGCTTGATTATATCACAAATACTTAGATATCATATTTTATTAACTTTTATAATACTTAATTAGCATGGATGATATATTAGATTTTTCCCCAATTCATTAGATATTATAATAGGGGTTTGCACCAATATCATTAATAATTAGTAGATATTATATTTTTTCAATATATTACAATAATATTTTTATTTCATTACAGTGGATTTTATGTTGTGAATTATCTTAAGTCACGACAATAAACTTGAGTTATAAATAATTTTTATTTTGCTTAAATTCGTTATATATAGATTCCAAATTGTCTGAAACCATTCATTAATAAAGTTTTGTTTGTTAACTGTGATTTCCTAACTCTACTTTAACACAGGTTAAGGATATAATCATAAAACAAAATAATACTATTAATAAAAATATTGAAATGTCAATGGTTGATGTAAGGACTAAAATGTGTGAACTATTACAATAATTCTATGAGCCTTACACATAATAAGACAATTACATACATAATCATTGTTCTATTTATTTAACATATATAATGATAATTAACCGTATTCTCATTGAAAGTCAAATAATAGTTGTTCTGTTGTTAACTGTAGTTTCTATAACAATATATCATTTAAGAAATCTTTTACTATAGTTCAAAGGTTCAAATATATTTGAAATCAATTAGAATTTATTTTTTATCTTAAATTTTGATATATTTTATTGATAATATTTAAAAATAAATAGATATATATATATATATATATAAATTCATTTTAACAAAACTATGTTAACATTTTTTTATATTTTAAATGATACTTTAGGTTGCTTTGTGAACCGGTCTAAAACCAATTTAAATGTTACTTTGAAACATTGTATGAGATATCATACAAATTTAACGTAATTGATTATGATAACTATATGTATTTAGTTTTAAAATTTTGAGACCAAATTTATATCAAAATTTGGGAAAAAACAGATTTTAATTTTATGTAATAAAATTTGGGATAAAAACATATTTAATCGTGATTCAAACTCTTTCAAAGTAACACTGATCGATTTAAAGTTCCAAAAGCAATCCAAACTAATTAACTAAAATAAATTATAAAGCATTGAATCCAAACCAAAGAGATGTATAATTTATAGAGTAAAGTACCTTGCAAAGAAAGCTCGAACTTCAGACTCCGAAATAGGGTAGCCCTTAGAGAATGTCATGAAGATAATCCTCTCATCAACAGGCACCTCCTGCATTTGATCACTGCTTGCAGAAGTAATACTAGTTTGATTCATCATGGCAACAAGCTCATTCAAATGTTGTTGGTTTGAAACATCATAACTCTGCACAGGAAGATAAGCATTGCCATTGGAACTTCCTTCACCCCATTGTGGTGGTGCTGCTAATGCAGCATTTTGAGACACAACAGCAACACCAGGAGGCACTGGAGTATGATACACCACATGTTTGACATAAGGACTTGCTCCATAAGCTTTTTCAAACTCCATCTTCTGTTCCCTCACACCCTTCGCATACTGCACTTCTTGCACTATGTCTGTGAAGGCTCTCACACAAACGTTGTCCAGCAACTTGGTGATTGCTCCAATGATAACCACACGGTTATGGTGGAAGTATTTGAAGGATGCGGAATGGTGCAAGATGCTTCTGATCAAAGGCAAGTTCTCGTCTTTGAAAGCAGCATCATCGTAAGGGAAATGGGAACTCTCGATGCACTTCAAAACCAACGTGGCCTCATCTGCAAGGCTATTGATCATGGGGTCAGACCATTGCAGCAAGTTCTTGATCATGCACATGTTCTTGCACTGTTTTTCAAGCCACATCAAGAAGGCCATCACATGGGTGGATTGGCTGGTGTCACGACGGAGCACCACCACCAAACGGGTGAAGAGAAGACGGTCGATGCTGTGGAAGTTGAAGAACTCTTCTCTGCTAACACTCACATTGGTTCCTAGGTCTTGACTTGGAAGGAAACAAGCCATTGCTTAGTGATATGATGAAGAACACAAATGAAAACTAGGGTATTGTTGTATACATAAAGGTGTTTGATGTATGAAAAATTTTGTATGTAATGAATTCAATTAATTAATCTCCTTTCTTTCTCTCTATTTATTTATTCCTTTATCAATGTATTCAAAAGAATACCTTATTCAGTTTCTTAATATACACCAGAATGATGCTTGTGTATAGAAGCATGATGGAGCCAGTAAAACCACTACTATATAATGTTTAAATTCTTTCCTAAAAGTATGTATTGATTATTTAACAAATTATCAATTCAATTAATAATTTAGATTCATTCATTTATTAAATGCATTAATATTTTTAATTTTCATACAAAGTAATATTTTTATTTAAATATAGAATGTTGTAAGTCATTTTCCATGTTATTGTTGTTTCATTTATTAGTTTCTTTTCTACTCTTAAACATTTTCAACTGTGCATTTAATTATAATTATATTAATTACATTCAATAATTTTAGTTTAGAATACATTTTAGTTTCTCATATTTAGGGATGTCAACGGGGGTAGGTAGGGTACGGGTAGTAGCTCTTCCGTACCCTACCCGCTGGGTAAATATCCGTCATGTACTTGTATTTATATTTGTGCGAGTATTCATTATACAGGTACCTGCATATTTTTTTAATATCTACCGGTACCCGCGGGTATTTACAAAAAAAAATTTTAATATTTGATAAAAAATTTAACCATAAATTCAAATAAAAATATAATGCATAACATTTATAAATGTCAAACAAAGTGTAAACAATGTTGAATACAGTTAACAAATAAATGAAGATTTTTTAAAATCAATTGATAACAAATAGCCCATTCAAAATCAATATATTAATGTTTTAATAATTTTTTTAATTTAAATTAGAATATAGCGGGTACAAGTATCCATAGGTGTGGATACTATGATACCAGTATTCGTCCCTTTAACATACGGGTGTAAAAAATATTTGTACCCGTTACCCGCAGATATCCATTTTTAATATCTATTTCTTATTCATTATGATTTTTATCCACGAATATCCACATGTATAGATTTTTTTGACATCATTACTCATATTATGTTAACATGTTTTATTTTTAGCATTTGTTTCGTTATTAAAAAAAATCACCATTTTTTTTACTTCGAAGTGTATGTGAAAGGTCAAATAGTAGTTATCTCGATTAGCACACTAAATGATATTATAACTTGGTTTTGGATGAATTCCATCAATTTAATACACGTAAATCAAAACAATTTTAATTAAATTCAATCAAGATCAAAACGATGAAAAATGTTAGTGGTTCTAGTATCGGATTTGTTATTTACACATCCAACAATAGCCCAAATCGAATAATGATGTCATTTTTCTTTTCAATTATTATGCATGAAGTTTTCGTTGTATGATTATATAATTTTTGAGAGGCTTTGCTCTTTTATGTTAGCTTATTAGAATTAAAAATGTTAATATTTTTTGTGAAAAGAATTATGCGATTTTTTTAACAAATGTATACATTAGTTGAAATATGTGTAAGAATGGAGCTCGATAGTGTACTTCAAAATATTTTTCATTTTTAAAGATCTTTTCAAAGATCAAAACTTATAACTATAAGAAAATTTGAATTTATCTATTAATAATCGAGGATACGATATTTGTCGGGATCTTGACCAACATTGTTGGGAGAGCCATAATAACACGTCCAAAATGTATACATTTAATTATTGTCACTAATACAATAAAAATGAATATATAATTTAGTATAACTCTAACTAAAAAAAAAATAAGACTAAAAATGAATATCTGTAAGAGTTGAATTTGTCTTGTTTTCATCTTCACGGGTAGTTTTCCTTTTATCACTTTCAAAAAATGAATTTATTATTTTATTCTTCATCAATATACCTATTTAAAAAAAAGACTAAAAAATAATTTGTCATAATCTAATAAAAAACTGAGAGACGTAAATATAAAAAAAATATTCGATGATAATCAAACCACCCTTAAAATCTAGTTATAAAAAATACACAGTACAATTTTTTTCTTCTATGTTCATAAAATAAAAAATTAATATACAAGCTCATTAAATAAATTATTAAACTAATATTTCACTATCATGTGATACAAAAGAGAATTACCTTCTTCTTTATTGTTTCGATAATGGAAGACAACAATTGAGATATGAGAGCAAAAATAATAGATTTTTTTTCTCTTCAGAAACAAAAGAAAGTAGGTGAGAATGAAAGATGAGAATAATTTGTGAGAAACTCAAGTCATATAATGGAATCAGAATTAAAATCTGGGTATAAAAAAACACAAAGTACAATACTTTTACTTCTATATTCATAAAATAAAAATTAATATAAAAGAGACTCATTAAATAAATTATTAAACTAATATTTCATTATCAAGTAAGATGAAAGAATTACCTCATTCTTTTTCTCCTCGAAAATGAAAGAGAACGAAGAGAAATAAGAGCAAAAGAATAGATATTTTTTTCATAAAAAAAAAAAAAAAAAAAAATGTGAGAACAAAAAATGAAAACAATTTATAAAAAGCTCAAGTTATAATAAAAAATAATAATAAAAACATCTTGATAAATCTTTTTATTCTTTATTCTTTGTTATGTTTGGTTTTATATTTTATTATTTATTAACATTGATTATTATGTTTATAAAAAAAAATATTTGATTATCATCATTAATTTATAATATATTACTTGATATCTATAAGATAAAAAAATTCAAAATACCTAAAACATAAAAAACAAAATTCAAAAATTTTGGGGGCATGGCCCCTTTTACCACAAACATCCGGCAGTGTGTCCGGAATTGTGATGTAAGAAAATTATCAATAAATTTTTGTCCTTCGGTAAGCAGAATATTCTTGGTGATTTATTTAAGGGTTAGTTTATGAGTAAATTACCGACACGTTAACCTATTTGTAAAATTATCCACGGACAAATCTTTGGATAATGTTCTATTTTTTCAAAACTGAAATTTAAAGTTTCTAATTGTTTTTCGATTTTAAAAATTTTGTACTTCTATGCTATAATTAATACAAGTAATCCGTACTAAAAGTTTGATCATCATTAAAATAAGAAGTAGCAACAATTATATTAACTTAGATAATCCTTTTGAGATATAATAATAACTTACTATATCTCAGAAGAGATCATTATAAACACATAATATGAACATCTTATTCTGACATGGTTTGTTACATATTTCAAGCATGGAATGAGAATTAGTGGAACACTTTTCAGTGAGTGTGTCCAAAAGCTTGAAGATCCTTCCCAGTCAATCTGAAAAACTTGTATTCCTCCACCACCTCACCACCCATCTCTTCGTAAAACCTAATAGCATTAACATTCCAATCCAGCACAACCCAGTCTACCCTTCCGTAATTCCTTTTTACTGCTTCCTTTGCCACTGCACAAAACAACATTTTCCCAAATCCCATTCTCCTGTAACACTCCCTCACGTACAAGTTCTCCACGTAAAACCCTGCTTTTCCCAGAAAAGTAGAATAGTTTGGGAAAAACATCACAAACCCTACCACACTAACATCGTCCATGCTCTTGAACGTGTCGCGCTCGGGGTCCTCATAGGGGAGCCTCAGATTCACGAGTTCAGTGATGGGTTTGAAGAAAGGGTTGGAGTCAAAGGTTGAAACGGGGAAGGGGGTGGGAGAAGCTTCTAGAAGCAAGATGGTGAAGGACTGGAAGGGTTGGACGGTGGGGGAGAAGAGGGTGGCGGACAGGGAGGACTCGGTGGCGGAGAAGAGGTGGGTCAGGCGTTCGAAGACGGCCATTTGGTGGATGAGTTTGTGGATGTGGGGAATATCGGAGGGGGTGGCCAGGCGGATGCGCGTGAAGAGTTGGTAGCCCAACGGGGTGGTTTCCGGCGTCAGAGACGGCGGCGCTGCCGGGGCCATTGGTCTTGGTTCGGAGCAATGTAAAGTGGTGATGTTTTAGTTTAGGTGTGTGTCCATGTATGGACTAATATAAGACCGTGAAATGACATGTATTACTCCCATATTTCAAACGTGATAGTTTAACAAAGTTTTTTCTAACACAAATTACCAATTTAAGCAAAAAAGTATTATTTTATTATTTTATTTTAGTTAAAAAATATAAATATAATCCATTTTAATTCAATTTATAGTAACTTTTGTCAACTTTGTCAAATTTTTTTTCAAAACATAATTTTCCTATTTGAAAATTTGAAATTTGGTTTCGGAGTTGGCGGCGCCGCCGTGGCCATCTTAGTTCGGAGCAATGCATAGTGATGCTTTTTCAATTTAGTTGAGTGCATGTATGGGACTGATATATATATATATAAGACAATAAAAGGACATGTGATAATACACAAACTTCCAATTTGTCATTCAACACTCATTTGAGACCATTAAAAAATGACATTTTTACTTTAAAATATAAAAGAAATTAGGATGAGTTAACTAAAAAAGAATAAATATTATTTTTTTTATTAGGTCTTGGAAAGAAATAACAAAAATGTGAAGGTGTGGACGGAAAATTCTCTATTATTCATATTGACAGACATTCTTGAATCTTACTTTCTGATAACACTTGTACTATTGGAAAAAATGTTAGTATCTAATTGTTTAAAAAATTATAATAATTATTATTATTATTTACTAGTTAAAACATATGCTCCGTAAGCATGGGTGTTGTCTTTTTTTTCGTTATTATAAATAATTAATCAAGTTCTTAAAACGAACTAAATTTAAATAAGTCATTATTTAAAAGGATATGTATTTTGCGGGATTTGTATATCTCAGTTTGTGTTGGATTTGTAGTATGTCCTAATATATCTTTTTTAAAGATATGATTTCTTACAAACATCTCCCTCTTTCTTTAGGAAATGTCTGATATCTCAATCAAGCAAGTGGATACATTCCGATCAATAACTTGGTAAGTTTTAGATAAAGGTTTGATACATCTCACGACCAAAAAAACTAAAGTTGCTAGAAAGAACATCTCAGACAAGGACATGCTAACTTGGACAAGACAATATTATACATGATTAACTATGATAGTTTAAACAGAGTATTCACTAGAATTTATGAAGGGATATAAACGTTGTTAGAGATAATTAATGAGATCTTAATGAGATCCAAGTATATAAAAGGACTCCATATCACAAAAAATATATCTTAATCTTGATATGATATCATTATAAGGATCATATATGCTTCCTCTCCTTGACTTGAGCTCCTTTTGTAGACTATTCGAGTTTCATATATACGAACAAAATAAAACAATAAAATATTTATTTTAATTAAAAGTTGTTAAATTTAAAATAATATTCATTTAAAAGATAAAATTGGTTAATTAATTAATTAAACCAAAACAAAAAGTTAGATAAGCGATTCCAGCAAACTCACCCAAAGGAATAAAATCTTACGCTGACAATAGATTAGTGTTTGCATTACATAGGTCAAAAATTCGTCCTCCTCTGCAAGTTATGGCTTGGGAAACCAACTAACTATCAAAGTAATGTCAATGCAAAATTAATTGTTACACTAATATGATAAATATAATAATTACATTAATTTGAACACAAATCTAATAATGGAAACAATAGAAAAACACTTATGATCTATGTTGATATGTGAATAAAATTACAACATTCACATGTCTCCAAAATGACATATCGGAGGAAATTTCAACCTTCTCTTGAAGATAACATGTAAAGAAGTTTTAACTTTCACATCTTGTCTTTTCTTCCAATATTCATCATTTAGAAAATTATCATTCTAGGAGTTTTTAGAGCATTCTTGAATCTCCTATAATATTTATGATCTTCTAAAATTATACAAGTTACTTTGCTTCTAAATTTCTATGACATTCTTGAATTTCCTATGATATTTTATAATCTTCTAAAACTGTACAAGTTATTTATTTCTAAATTTTCTAGTCATTTTGTTCTCTCTCATTTAAACAAGGGAATGAGAAAACATTTATGATGCCAAAACACATTGACAAAAAAATCATGCACCAGCCGAGAATCGAACCCGGGTCTGTACCGTGGCAGGGTACTATTCTACCACTAGACCACTGGTGCTGTTGTTATAAAGTTTAACAATTTAAAAATATACTTCAGTGTCCTGTTTTTGACAGCCTCATGATTGTTCCTTGTATATGGACTAGTCACACACAGTGAATACACATGTCATTTTTTTTTATAACATTGTGTTAACAGAAATCATATGATTATTGTAATAATTTTGTATATTTATGAATAACTTCTTATAATAAAAATAAGGTAAATGTAGATTTTGGTTGTATGGAAGAAAAACATTATTAATGAGAAGCATATTATAATGTTTTTAAAGATAATAATAATCGTATAGTGCTGAATATATTATTTGTAAAATAGATAAGTTTAAATTTTTTTTGGATATTATATTATGAGACAAGATATTTCAGATGTTAATTCTTACTATATATAATTTCAAATTATCATATGCCAAGAAATCATCTATGGTGTAACACAACATGAAATTTTTTTCATAATACGCATCAAATTCATCTGTCGTCTTTTCATAAAATTTAAAATCATCAATCAAGGACTTCAAATAAATATCAATGTCATTTTTTAGTTGTCTAAGTCCAAAAATATCATAGACAACATAATGTATTTTCTCTTTCTGCACAATAAATAATAAAGATTATAAATCATCATCAAAACAGATAAATAATTATATTTACCACTTAAGTTTTCGTAAGAATTCATTTCATCTGTAACAAGTTCAAATTTCAAATATATGTATAAACTTACAAAGTACACATGATACTAAATTATGAAAAAAAATATTCCAAACATTTAATACAAACTATTAAAGTTTAATTATTTATACTAAATCACAAATAAAAACTAAAATTCACTCGATGTCTATCTACATCTAAAACTAAAATATCCACCAGATAGTAATTTATAGGTTAATCAATCTAATAAATATAAAATTATAGAAACATTCGACATCTAATAAATCTAAAATCAATAAAATAAAAATACATAACTAAAATTACAATACTACTCAAACACCTGATAAATCCAAATATAAAATAACAATATTTCTTATCTACATATTCACATATATTAAGATTAAAAAGAAAAACTAATTTTAATATATATTACATTGTAAAAATTTAAATAAAAATCAAATGCAAAAAAAGCAACTTAAAAGTGTTTCTCATACGATCAAGTTCGTTAATCCCTCCTCAACATTGCACACCAATGAAAATGACAAAATTATAAACAAAAATAAAAACAGAACACCATGAATTTCAAAACAGTAGAGACAAAAACTAACTTTAATGTGAAAAAAAAATCGGAGAGAACTAACCTTTGAGAGAAAACACAATATGAGAGTGAAGAAACCATGTTTTTGGACACAAAATGGAGCCAATGATGCACCTTCCTTCCGTCGTCGTCAACGCTGTTTGGGTGAGTTTTGGGAAGACGAAGAACTTCGTGGACAGAGAAGTGAGAAGACGCTATTTTGAGTTGTAAAAAACTAATTATTTATGTTTGACGTGATAGATTATATTTTATATGTTTTGGTTGTAGTTAATTGAGAAATTATAATTATATATATATATAATATTAGTTTCATATTTAAGATAATAGTATTATAGATTTTTATTTTATATTATGTTTAATTTTGTTATATTTTAACTCATACCGATATGACTATCTATATCTAGAGATAGACGTAAATTTTTATATTTTAACAACCTAATACTTCTATTACACCCTAATTAGACATAAATATTAAAATTTATGTTTCTTCCTAAAGTGTCGAACGTAAATTTTTAACAAATATTTATAAATATGCTACTAATCATTTTACGTCTAATCCATGGAAGTAAGACGTAAATACATAATCATTATAGTTATTTTTATGCCTATATATAAGATAATTGTTAAATAAAAGCATTACATTTTCAACTGTTATTTTAAACGTATTATCTATGATAATATATAAACTTGTGTGTCCATATTTTATAATATATTTTTACTTTTTATAATATAATTATTTATTAATTTTTTAAAAATTAATAGTTATTTTTACTTATTTTCTATAAAACTGTTTTTTTATTCATCAACAATTAATTTCTCTATTTTTTTCCCTTTATTTTTGATAAATATAAATTTATTTTATATATTAACTTAATAACATTATACTATTATCACCTATTAACATATTATCATTTATATTTAAAAAATGCATACAAACAAATATAATAACACTTGTGTTGACGCTAATCTTTTGTAAATGTTATAAAGTCTAGGAAAAACCCTGAAAGTGGAAAAAAAAAACAGATTGAATTAAACTTTTTTATTTAGTAGATATGTTATTTAATGTCTTTTTCATCTTTAACTTTTATTATTATTATTATTATTAAGATAATAATGTTTTGATTACTAAATTTTAATAAAAAAAAATCACAACATAAAATAACAATTTTTAACTAATCTTGAAATATTAAAAATTAAAAAAAATATTTAAAAGATAATATCTAAAATTATATAATAAAATTATTAAAATTGAGTACTCAAAAAAATCATTTTCTTTGTTATTAATTCTATTTTTTCATTTATTTCATCTGTGTTTGAAGTGCTTCAATGCCACTCAGATATCAATATCAGGGTCGGGGCACCGTACAGCAATGATATAAGTTTGTCAGTCAATTATTGCCGTAAATTCAATAAATTTAATACACATGTCACCAAATGGGCTCTTTATCTTCTTTTCAGACAAGAAATTAAAAGAAAATGAAAAACTATGTTTACGATAATTCCTTAATTGCCCCCATTCATTTTAGGTGAATATGTTAATAAATTTTTACAAATGATTTTTCATTAAAAACATGATAATTAATTTTTAGAACCATTTTTATTGAAAAACAAAAAAAAGAAGTTGTACTTTTAGGGTCACTTACAATTGAAAAAGGTTCTATTTTTAATTACAACCAGTTTCTTTCTGCTCGTTTATAAAAATAGGATTCTTACACGCTTAAATACTAAAGTTAAAAGAGGTTTTGGGTATAGTCTAAATAAATAATAATATGAAAATGTGCAAAACTTGAAGTGATAATTCTTTTATAATATGAAATATTTAATCACACAAAGAGAGATAACCATACATTATATTTTAACAAAAAATAGTTATATTTATGGAGAAGCAATAATCGTGAAATTACATAATACATATTCAATATGAACTCTATAATACGTAAATAATTCAAAATATATATTTTATGTGGTTATATCTATTGTGTATTGTTTGATGTGAAATTATTATATTTGAAATATAAATTTAAATAAAAAATAGTATTAAAAAATGATATAATAAAATGTAATATGAATATTATTAAATTTTAAAGTAAAATTTAAATCAAGTTCAATATAAAATACAAATTTAAATAAATTTAATCTTATTAAAAATATTTAATACAAATATAAGGATGATATTTATATAAAAATTAAATTTAATCTCAATTTAAAAATAAATGAAATTGTTCCATTTAAAAAATAATACAACCGAATTGTATTAAAAATAATAAATAAAAAAATTAAATTGAGAATCACATTATATTTTGCACTATAATAATAAGTGGATTCAACGTGATTATCATTGTCACAACATATCAATGCTCACTTGATAATAAAAGTTAGTTATTTTTTAAAATTGAAAAAAAAAATATGCAACACGTGAATTAACGTTGTTGGTGTAAAAAAAATTACAGTATATTCTAAAAATAAAAATCTAATTGATACAATCAAAATATAGGAATTACTCTAAATGTTTGAACAAATATAAGATTAATACCATATTTTAACCTAAAATAAATCAATATATTATATCCCCTGTTGCTCTTTTATATTTGAACAAATTCTTTGGTTTTAGTATGCAACCTGTTTTCGGATTCTTTCCAACGTCAATAATATATGATTATACGAATAATTTTGGCTAAATGAAAGAGGAGAAAAGAAAATAAAGAAGAATGCAGAAAAGCAAAAAGAAACAAGTAAACTCAAATTATGTTGATAATTAAATAAAGAAACAAATGATACAATTTTGCGTATAATTATTTAACAATCTTATTATAGTAGTACAATAATACAATTTAATTAATTTAGATATTTAATTTATTCTATTATTAAAATTATTTTTTAAGTGATTACATACAAAATCAGACTTTTTATAATTTTTATTTTAATTCCAAAGAATATATATATATATATATATATATATATATATATATATATATATATATATATATATATATATAATATGTCCAAATCGTTGATCATGCCGAAAAAGCAAAAGGTTGATGTGATGTGTAGAACATAACGGGACCATACAACAAATTATCATTCTTGCTTGATCACTCAAATGAAGATTTCTCTTAAAAAAAATTAATTGGCAGAGATATTTGAAACAAAAAGTATTATTTAGGTCAAATAATTCTATTTAAACTCCTAAATTTATTACGAATGTAAATTTCTTTTTCAGAGTAGTTAAATATAAATTTAAAATTACTTTCATAAATTTGATTTACACGCACTTGGTAATGCCCAACTCAAGGCTTACTAAGTATTAAATGCCAGATATAAAAACGATTTTCTTTTATCAAAACGAAATTATAATTAACTTCAAATTAATTTTCTACAAATTTACGGAAAAAAATTCTCTGATTATAATATATTATAATAATTAATCATACATATAATTTATCATTAAACAAGTTTAAAAAGAAAGGAGACATAAAGTCGATTTGTTTAAATTTAAAATAAACCACTTATTCAAGAAGTAAATTGAATTTTTTTCTATAAAAAACCAAAAGTACAAAATAAATAGAATCAACAAAATACATGGAAAGAATATGCTTATATTTATTTTAAAAACAAAACACAAGCAAACTCGCCCTAAAGAAGTTTTCTCAAGTACGAATTAAAAAATAACAAATAAACCGATGAATTAAAAGAAAATTGTGTACTATACTTTCAATTTTTTCAAATAATACGATAACTACATTTTTTTCAAAATTATATACTTTAAAAATAGTTAGGCACTAATAATACAACTTTTGATATGGTAACAGAACCGTTCCTGTCATTAGAGTATCACTCGAGGAATCCTGAATTCGACTTCAAAGATAAATAAATTATATATAGATTAAATACATGTAATATCTGGTTTCAGAAGAGAATGAAAAATGATTTTTTATAATTAAATTTTATTATTTTTTTTATAACTTTAAAATGATATTTTTTAAGTGATTTTTTATCTTTTTATTTTTTATATTTTTTTATACTTCACAACTATTTAAAAAATGTTAGCTCAAAATAAAATAAAAATTATCAAAATTTATATTCTCCTTTAAAAACACATCAAAGTTATTAAACCTAGAAATCGGACCAAGACTCTTAAATTTTTTAACCGGACAATAGTTACCAATATTTTGTTAGTATTTATAGATAAAATATATTACTTAATACAATAAATATTAATATATTTTATTTTTATTACATAAAAAAATTATAATTTAGTACAAATTTTTATTTTATTAATTTTATTTAATTTTTTATGAGATAATTAAACACATGTTTATATTTAATAATTAATACATGTGTTTATTAAAAAATTAACATTAAAGTCTTTTGTTCCTTTACTTCTTGCTTTATAAATTTCAAATTCTTTTTACTTCTTTAAGATGAATTTCATATTAGATACTCCCCAATAAACACATAGAATAATGATTGAATATTAATTATTAATGAACTTTAAATCAATTTAAGATAAGAAAAACTATTATATTAAAAGTATGATTTGTAATTTTTTTTATTTTACTAAAACTGATATATATCAAAATTTATTACACTGAAGTAACTATTTATAGGTATATGAGTTAAAGTTAAATATATTTTTGGTCCCTTGAAAATTTTGGAACTAGTCAATTTTGAAATTTTAGACCAATTTAGTCTTTTATCTTTTCAAATGCATAGATTTAGTCTTTTTAATCAAATTTGTTAAATTTATTTGACATTTCAAACACGTTTCATAATAGCATTTGACTTAACATTAAAGCAAAAATGTGTCAAATAGTACAAATAACTCAAATACAATATTGAAATGCGTACAAAATATCAAATAAACCTACTAAAATTTGATTAAAATAACTAAATTTATATATCTCAAAAGATGAAGATTAAATTAATCCAAAATTTCAAAATTGACCGGTTCCTAAGTTAAAGTCAACAATCTAAAAATATATTTAACCGGACTTATGTATATCCTTTTATCCACATATATTACACGTATCCTTATTTCATTTGATAATTTACGTGTGTACGATGTTTATATTAAAAGTGAGATTCAATCTGTTTTATATATGTTGTTTTTCGGTGTGGATTTTATTAGGACGATAAAAAAAAAAAAAAAAAAAAAAAAAAAGTAGAGTAAAAAAGGCATGATGTTATTAACTTCTGTGACAGAAAAACGTTATTAGGAAGAAAGAAGAAGGAGCAGGAAGGGTGTGAGTGCATGCAGTAGTGTTTCAGTGTCACAGAAAAGCAGGAGGATGGAGTCTAGATGAACTTGTTGAGGACGAACTTGGCGAGATCCAAGCCACCGGTGGTGATGCCATTGCCATCTGAGAGCTTGGAAGCAAAAGACCAAGAGAGAATGTCGTGGGTTTCGGTTGAACCTGCAAGCAACCCTGTGGTGGCAGAGAACCCAATGATGACCGTCTCCGGAAGAACGCTCTTCAGGTCCACTCTCTCAGACACGATGTAGCTGGTTCTCCGGGAAGGGTGAACCAGAGAAGCCACCAAGAGCTGCGTGGAGGCGTCGTAGGTGATCAGAATCTCCGCGTTTTGCCCGTTCGCCAGACCCCACGACGCCCATCTGATAGACTCGATGGAGTTCACGTCGATGCCGATGTGACGGGGTTCCGGGTCCCACTTAGGGTTCGAGTAGGTGTCGAACTCCACAGCCACGGTCTGGGCGGAGCTGTCGTAGGTGGCGTTGTCGAAAAGACCAAGAAAACCGGCGTTGGATTTGGGCTCGGAGCCGACGGGTACGAGAGCGAATGCAAGCCCATCGGCGGAGTTTGATTTGTTGGGAGCATTGATGTTGAAAGTGAAGGAGGTGGCCCAGCTGGCGACTTTGCCGGTGGTGCTGTCCCAGATTTTGATGGGGGCGGAGTAGAAGGCGCGGCCCAGAGAGGCCGGCGTGGGTTTGCCGTTGCCTTTAACTTTGGTGAGTCGTATCCGGCCGGCGGTTGAGACGACGGCGTCACCTTGGAGGATAAGGTTGGATTGGTCGAAGGATTTGAAGTTAAAGGAGAAGTCGTCTGAGTATGCTTGGGTGAGAAGCAGCAGGAAGAGGGCTAGGGAGAGAGAGAGAACAGTGGAGAAGTTGGAGGAAGCCATGGCTGTAAGGTCTTACAGTGATGGATGTTGATGATGCATTAGGATGAGTCTGTGTTTGGTATTTATAGAACAAAAACGGGACTGTGTTTCCAGATTCACACAATTCAAACACTTTCAAACCACGCATTTACATTGTCTCCTGCTTTCTTATTATATTAGACATGTGTTTTGGAAACCAATATTATTAGATGAGTTTTCTTTTTTTTTTTTCAAAAAGTGGGTTAGTGTTACTATATGTATAATAATGTGGTAGACCGGGAGAAATTATAAATATTCATTTAGTTTTAATAAACGGGTACACTTATTATATTCTTTTGAGAAGACGAAAAGAAAAAGAAATTATAAAACCTAATAAAAATAGAAATAAAATCAATATTATTATCAATATATTTTTTTATAATGATATTATCACTTTCATTTTTTATTTCTATCTTTTATTTTTTCTTTTATTTTTTGACGTGGTTCAATATAAATTATTAATTAATGTATTATTATATTTTTTTTGAAAAAAATAATAATTCACACCGAATCATGTTAGAAAATAAAAAATAATGAAAATTAAAAAATCAAAATCAAAATATAATTTTTTACTTTTAATTAAGATTTATCATTTAATTTTTTCATTAACCAGTTGATGTGACTATTTATCTTCTTCTGTGTAATATTTTTATATGTTAATAGCAAGATTTTCTAGTTAATTCAAAATTATATGTGATTTTTATTGTTTTATTTTGAAAACATGTTAGATAACAAGATTATCGATCTTGCTTATGACGAATTGTCATTGTTATTATCATTAATGTAGGTGACCACCTGCATTTTTTGTTTCATTTCGAACATTCTCACAATCAAATTCTAAAATTAATTTATGCTAATAAATTGTTTGAAGGCACCTAAAATCAATTTTTAAAATCAATAAAAGATTATAGATTCACATCTAAATAGAAGTAACTTTTTTTAGCTTTTTTTATCGACCAAAATCCATTCTTATAAAACAGAGTTTAAAAAAAAAAAATAGTAAAAGTCAGTTGAGGTATGACATCAATTGCAACAATATTTTTTTTTTTTAAATATGTTTTTGTTCTTTAAGTTTCAATAAAATTTGGAATTAATTTATCTTCAAATATTTTAATTAATTTAGTCCTTTATTTTTAAAAATGTGTAAATTTAGTTTTTTTAACTAAATTTTGTTAAGTTTATCTAACATTTCAAGCGTATTTTATTATAGTATTTGAATTATTTACACAGTTTTACACATTTTCACTTTAATGTTAACTCAAATATTATCATAAAAAACGTTTAAAATGTCAGATAAACTTTACAAAAATTGGTAAGAAAGACTAAATTCACGTATTTCTAAAGATAAAAGACTAAATTGGTATAAAGTTTTGAAGAATGACTAATTCCAAAATTTATTGAAACTTGAAGGAGCAAAAACATATTTAAATTTTTTTGTTAACCATAAAATCTCTCATTTCTTAACAAATATAAATAAGTAAACAAGACGAAACAATATAATGATCACATCATCTCGTCAATAAAAAAATTAAACAATAAAGACTCAATTGAAAATATAAAAATTATGAGTACTCAATATAAAATCAAAAGTTAATAAGGGTTCAATTGAAAACACCCAATTTTATAATATATTACTTTGAAACTTAGAGTTATCTTGGTCTTTTCGATGAAGTTGAAGAAAGCACCCACTTTTAAAATATGTGACATTGAAAACACTAAATAGTTGATTAAGATGAAGTATATAAAAAAAAAAATAAAAAGTGAAAGAGAGTAAACTCTACTCAAGAGGAAGACATTGGTACAAGATTCAATTCAAGATTCTCTACGCTCTTTGAGTTTGAATGCTTAAACAACTAAATTCTCGAAAAATAATTGTAATAATATTTCTCTTGCCTAAAATCAATTAATTAGCGGTTTGAACATTGAATATCATGACTTGAACGATGGAGTTTCACTCGAAGCAAATCAATCCATCAAATTAAGTCAATTAGATCAAAATTTAAAAACAAAAAAATAGATCCAACTAATTTCAATTCTCTAAATGTAGTTAAACTTAACATTTAACATTAAAATTCAACATCAATAATTAATCCACATACAAAAATTACACTTGAAACAAAAATATGTCCTTCACGAATACTTTATCAACTCAAAACTAAATAAATAACAACCATCTTAGTTATCTAACCTAGGATTTACCATGATACATACTCTTCAAGCTAAACACTATGAAGAAATAGAAGAATGAATAATTTTTTAACTAATTTCCAGAAAACGTAATTCAAAAACTAAATACATAAACATAAAGTAGCAGAGGTTATATACATCCAATAGAAAATTTTAATCATTGCTATAACAGAACATAAAACAAGAATTTGATATTTGAAAAACAAAATTACTCAAACGAAAATTTGATCGGTTTAAATTGATTGAAACTTTATTACCTTCTAACACTCTATAACAAAAAAAGAAAAGAAAAATCACTATAATATATATATAATATGAATATATATAACAGTTGCGAATTTTCAGACAATATTTTGGGGTGCTAAAATTTTGGTTGAATTACTCTTTAATATATTTTTTCGTCTAAAAATATATGTTGACCTAGTGTTTTTTAGTTTCAATTTGATATCGATTTTATAAAAATTAATGCAATTTGATATTTTTCTTTAAATTTCTTGAAACGGAACAAGAATTTTTCATCAAAATTGATACTAGGATTATGTCAATTATACCAATAAAACACACCATCATTATTCACAACTTCAATTTTGATAAAAAATTATTGGTTCAATTCAAGAAATTTAAAGAAAAAAGGACAAAATTGCATCATTTATCAAAAGTTGACCAAATTGAGACTAAAAAAAAACTTGGAGGACCAACTTAATATTTTTGAACAAAAATAGGAACAAAAAGAGTAATCCTAAATTTTTTATATAAATTAGTCAAAAAATTATATTTACTTTTTCTATGATAATAAAAAATAATAAAATTACAATTATTGTTATTATTATAATTATAAAATTAAATATAAATAATTTTTATAATTTTAATATAATTAATTTTCATTTATAATGATTAAATTTTTAAAAATAAACAAATAAAAAATGGTTAAATTAAATAATAAATTAATTATTTTTATTTAAAAATAATTAAAATATAAAATTAAAAAATAAATGTGAAAATTCAGATATAAATATAAATATAAATATATAAAAATTTATTACAATATCAAATATATAAAATATATTAAAAATATTAAATTTGAAAAAAACAATTTAAAATCATATATTTACTTATATAAATGTAAAGAAAAAAACAATTGGAGAGACATGACCCCTTATCCAAACGAAGGTCCACCCATATATATATATATATATATATATATATATATATATATATATATATATATATATATATATATATATATATATATATATTTTATTTTTTTTATTTTTTTATTTTTTTTGCAGTTTACTTTAAATGGTAAACTTATTTTAATAACCGTATTTATTAAACTTAAGCTCACTTTTGATTCCTGTAATTTCTTGGATGTGATATTTCAGTCCTTGTGAAATCATAATCTCAGAGATTTGATGTTCCAATTTTTTTAAACTAAATAATTTTAATCAAATATTAGTATATTACATAATTGTTTACAGAAATTTTGGCAAGCTTTTAAATAATACTAATATTAATTATTCATTTCATAAAATATTAATAATGAACAATATGTTAACTTTTTTGAACAACTGAGTTATATATTAGCAGTCGATTAAAGTTATTTAATTTTAAAAGGTTAAATTTGTAATTTAAATTAAATTATGAGATGAATAATAAATTTAAGTCAGTTTATTATTTCTCCCCTTTTATTAAAACTTTTTCAGAAAGTGGTAGCATAGGGAACACCCTATAATTGTACTTTTCAAGGCCCCTTTTAATTACTGAAATAAATTGAATAATTGTTTAATAAAGAGAGTCACACGTAAGTTTTCATGGATAATGCAAATATATTAAAAATTAAAAAGTACGTCACATCTCTTTTATAAAGCTGTGGAGTTGGTAGCCACGTTCAAAACGAGGGGTCAGGATTTTTTTATCTTTAATAAATATCTAATAAGATAATGTGCATTTTTTTTTTCTAAAGTTGTATGCTTCTCTTGATTTTATGCCTGATTTATGAAAAATGTTTTCGAAACAATACTAGCAATTGCAATCACTAAAAATTGTAAACACTGTTATAATTAGTATCGGTAAATGATGATAATTTAGTTCTAGTAGGTATAAGTTGGAGATGATTTTTAATTTTTAAAATAACAAAAAATCTTATTCAACCTCTATATATATATATATATAAGATTAGGATAACTACATTTATGTTAATGAAATTTATGAGATTATTTTGTCATTACTTTTAGAATTTAATTTAACCCTAACTAATGTAATTTAAAAACGATTAAGTATTAAGTTATACAATTTTTATAACCAAATTAAATTGTATTATAAATAGTGTTAGAAATGTAAAATTTAGAAATATGAATAATATATATATATATATATATATATATATATAATTTGAGGCTAAATTTATCTATTAAATCAATTTTAAAGGATTGAAATACATTAAGAGTCTACTTTTTTTAATATACAATCAAACATTTAAAATTTATCTCAGAAAGTGTTTCATTTTAAAGTTTTGAGATAATATTGTTAAAGTCTATTACCACATTCAAATTATTATTTATCTTGGAGTTTGGAATTTTTATCATGATTATGTATTTAAAAGATGTTTTAAAAAATGTTAGAAGACAAATGATATTTAAATTATTAACTTTATTCGAAATCTCATGTCATAATATATAAGTGAATGCAATTATCACTTTACAAGTCAATTTTGTGGGATTGAGTTAAGTTTAAAATTCACTTTTAACATAATATTGAAATCAGGTACTAATATCTTGTCTCGCGCACGAGATCAATATACCTCGGTGTGAAGGGATGTATTGGAAGTTCCACTAGAGATAAGGTCAATTCACAGTATATAAGTGGATGCTCCTCACCTTACAAGCCAGTTTTATTTAATAATATTTTTAAGTTATATATATATATATATTATTTTATCAAACTAATTCTTTAAGATAAAATTAAAACTGAACTTAAAAGTCAATTTTTATAAGAATATTTATACTATAAAAATATAATTATTTACTCTGATTTTAATATTCTTAAAACAAATGCACAATAAATTTTTAAGCTACACATGGTTACACGCGCTCATTTTTTTTTATGTGGAGATCCTCCGTAGTTTCTTTCTCAAATGCAGAAGATATGAATAGATTTGTTGTTTGCTTATTAAATCAATTTTATAGAGACGAAGTAGACTACTTTTATAGGTGGTTTCAAAATTAGTTAAAATTATTTTAATTAAATTTCTTTTCAATTTATTATGTTAACTACTGTCAAGTCTTCTCTATTTTTATATTTCGTAAATAAATAAATGTATTAAAAATTTCACGTTATTTAATGATATTTTTAAATTAATATATATATATATATATATATTAATGTAATATTTGTCCTATTAAATTAGTTTTATAAGATAAAATTAAAATTAAACTTAAAAGTCCATTTATATAAGAATATTTAAATAAAAAGATAATTATTTCCTCTAATTTTTACATTCGTAAATCAAACGCACAAATAAATTTTAAAGCTACACATGATGACACGCACACATTTTTTTTTTATGTGGAGATCCTTCGTAGTTTCTTTTTCAAATGCAGAAGATATGGATAGATTTGATGTTTCCTTACACGAAAAGTTGTGGACGTTAGTTGGCCACGAGAAACACGTGGGATTTACGAATTTTTGTTTTTAACCGATAGTTATGAAATAAAAATAGTTTAATAACTAATTATTATAATTAATTATAATTATCATTAATTGTTATTTAAGTAACTAGGCTTGTTTGAAGAAGGATTAAAATGTTTTTTTCCATAAATAATTTGTTGACAAATAATCATATGTTACAAATTTGAAAGAATCATAATTTCAAGCCCTTTTTATTTGTATGAGTGTAAGTACGATAATTGGAGTTGAGATTGTGGATGGATATGTTCGTTTAAAGAGGGTGAGGAAACATACACAGATAATAAATATTTTGAAAATGTTTGGAGAAGTTAAAAATAAATTTGGTATTTTGTTTTATGTTATATTTTTTCTTTTATTAGACATAACTGTTGTTTGACAAAGTAATATAAATATGACTTAGTTAAACTGTTTATTTGCGGGGGAATTTCATAAATAATATATAAAGACTTTTGAATAGAGGTGGCAAAACGGGCCAGTTTGGTCCGGGCCCAGCTCGCTTGTGGTCCAGCAAAAACGGACTGGATAGGATTAGTCCGCCACTAATAAATGGGTTGGATATTGTAACACGTTTCCTTTTAGGGCGGGCTGACCCGTCTTTTTTTATAATTTTTTTTTATTTTTTTAACTTTTTAAAAATTTTGTTTATAAATCTATTATATATAACTTTATTTATATAATATAAAAAATATTATTTTTTAATTTTAAACATAAAAAAAAAAAAAAATGGGTTGATGGATCAGGAGGAACTGACCCATTTTAGTCTGTTAAATTGGTGGGCTAAACGGGTAAGATTACAACGAGTTGACGGGTTAAAAATTTCAACCCGATCCGTCCTTTTCTTGACGGGCTGACGGACCTGACCCGCTTTAACATTCCTATTTTTGAAGAATAATATAAATTGAAATTAGACTATAAATTTAGAAAATAAGCTTAAAATAAAAATAATTGGTAACCTATTCTAGAGGTTGTTTTCACTAAAACATGACATCATATTTTGCATTACAATAAAAATAAATTTTGGAAGTAGAATTGCACTTTGTGGCGGATCATAGAAGATTACAGGAGGGTCGTGGTCCCCAAGATATTTTATTTATTTTAAAAAATATTTTCTTAAAATTTTTAAAATTGATTTTTATTTTTTTATGAAATATAATATTTCATATAAAAAATAATAAAATCAAAAATCAAAACATAATGAAGAATAATAAAATTTATTCAAATATTTTTTTGTTTTCTTCTATCTTAAGTTTGTCACATATTGTATTCATTTATTATTCTTGTATTTTTTTTTTGTTTTTTCTTTCTCTCGCTCTTAGTTCTCATTCGTTCTCTTCTAAGATAAAAAAATGTTACTCTCTCCCTTCTCTTAATAGGAAAATATTAGTTTGATATTTAGTTTTTATTTTCATCTTATGAGTTTTTTGTATATTTATTTTTTTATTAATATAAAAATAAAAGTTATGTATTATATGTTTTTTTATAACCATTTTTTAAATGTGACTTGATTATCATATTTTTTTAGTAATTAAGGCTCTCAATTTTTTATTAGATTTTGATAGATTATTTTTTAGCTTTAATTTTTTTTAAATAGATATATTGATGAAAAATAAAATAATAGATTCATTTTTTGTGAAGTGATAAAAGGGAAGATACCCTTGAAGATAAAAACAATAAAAATTTATTTCTTCACTTGTTTTCAATCATGATACTAGGAATTCAATTGTTGAATTAGAGAACCATTTCTTAAAATTTAAAGAATTATAAGTGGGAAGTTTCATATTAATTATTTTGAATTATAGACGAAATGTTTCATATTAATTATTTGAAACTTATTATAAAAAAATGTATTCAAATATGAGAATATTCAGGAAAAGAGATGAAATTAGAAAAACTAATTTAAAGTGAGTTTCATATCAAATACAATTTCAATACTATAATTTTTGTAAAGAAAAAACATACAAGAATTTCAATACTAAATTATATATATTTTTGTTATATTAGTAATAATAATAATTAAATATATAAAATTTAAGTATATTATTTTGGTCCTTTTAAACTTTTTGACTAAGATTCGTCATTGCATCCCAACTTGCACAATTAAAAATATTATATGAAGCTAGAACTAAAATAATTATAAAAAAAAAAAACAAGTTTTATGCATATTCTAGAAAAAGAAAAACACATTTTCACTTTACATCTGATTTAGTTTAAAATTTACATAAAGTCAAACTTAAATCGTGATTGCATATGATATCAATTTTTTATATAAATTGAATTCATAAAATATAAATAAAAAAATACTCGTGATTTTTCATCTTACTTTTCTATATTTGAGGTGGTGATTATTGGATATTTGTAGCAACTTGAAAGTGAACATATGAGATGATTTATTTATCTTCCTTTCTTTTTTTCTTCAAATCTGGTACATGTCCATCATGTTTCTGTGTCGTGTGATTATGTCCTATAAAATCATAGCATTCAACAATTATGTTTTCTCTTCAACTCGCTGTGTACAACGTTATCTTCATTTACATCTTTTAACATTGGAGAGATTTTGTCAATACTAATTTGTCGATAAAGTTTTCAATTTTTACAGGAAAGAAAATGGTAACTTCCATGAAAAGGGCATACAGAAGAGAAATGAGAAAAAAGCGTCAACATGATACTTATCTTAGTAATGTAAACATGATTTAACAAAGTTATTAACAGAAGGAATTAACCAACCGATAAAAAGTTTAGATGCTTAAGTTTATGTTAAGTAATGAAAGTTTCCCATACTAAAATCATTTTTCAAATTAATCTTGTAAAGTTAAATTACACGTAAATTTTAATTTGTAACCCAACATTTATAAAATACAACCTATTTTAATAAATTAAATTTAAATTAAATTTTGAAATTCACTTTTTTAATTAAGAATTCAAATAAGAGTAATGAAAATGTTTTGATATATTCAATAAATATCATATTATTTAAAAATGGATTAAATATGTTTTTGGTCCTCAAGTTTAAGTAAAATTTGGAGTTAGTTCCTCTTCAAATTTTTTTACCAATTTAGTCCTTAATCTATAAAAATATGTGAATTTAGTCCTTTTAACCAAAATTTGTTAAATTTATCTGACGTTTCAAGCGCATTTTATGATAGTATTTAAATTATTTACACCTTTCGCTTCAAAGATAATTCAAATATTATCATAAAATGCACTTAAAATGTCAAATAAACTTAACAAAATTTGGTAAGAAGGACTAAATTCATGTATTTCTAAAAATGAAAGACTAAATTGGTATAAAGTTTCAAAGATAGACTAATTCCAAAATTCATTGAAACTTAAAAACCAAAAACATATTTAATCCTTAAAAATATATGTCAAGTACACTTTAAATACTCATTTTTTCTTCTCTTCATATTCAGATACATCCTTTAAAAATAAAATGTGACAGAACTATATAGTGGATAATATTTTGAATATCTAATTTTATATTTTATATTTTACGTTTTATTTGTTAAGACATATATATTAGATTATTTTCATAAAATACAAAATAAAATGAATATCTAATTTAATTTAAATTAAAAAGAAAAAGAAACTATAATCCATTAATATTTTTATGACAAATATATTTTTATTTTTATTCTATGTATATATAGAGATAATAGATTTGTGAAGATGTAGTAAAATGTGGTCTACATTCATTATTGTTAGATGGAGAGATGCAGCTAGCAGTAGCAGTAGGTAAAGCACCTCCATCATTGTGTTCAGGAAAAAGACGTGACTCTGTTCATGATTTTTCTTGAAAGTGCCAACACAATAGTAGTGGAATAATTCGTGGAATAATTTTTAATGTATGCGACAAAATTTTACTGTATGTTTTCAATACTTTTAAAATCATGTTTATTTTTCGGTTTATATAGTATTCAGTGGTCTTAGATTTAAAACAGTAGTTATTTTCTTTTTGACTTTTCGCTTCACATAAACTATTCTTTTATCATACTAAAATTAGGTTAAAAAAAATGTGTTGTATGGTTGTAACAATGTTTTGAAAAGAAATATGCTTTCTATTTCTATAATTTTCATTAAACTTAATTTTAGTTATTATACTTTTCAGTTGATGAATTAGTCCTCAGGCTAAATTAGTGTGAATTTAATTTTTCCTAATATATTTTTAAGATTAAATATATTTTTAGTCTATAAACTTTGACGTAGAATAGAAATTCGTTTTTATCTAAAATTTTGATACATTTTATTACTTAAATTTTTAAAAATAAATAAATATAGTCTTTTTAACTCAATTATATTAATTTTTTTTAACATGTCAAATACATTTATAGTTTATATTAAAGTGGAAACATATCAAATGGTGTAAACAACTTAAATATTAACTTAAAAAAAATTGAGACAAAAAATGTAACATCCAAATTTTAGCATCTTAAAACTAATAAAATAGGGTGTTTTATCATAGTTTTAAAACAGATAATTCAGTGTACAAAATATATCAATATAATCTCACAAAAGATATGACTAATAAACCCTAAACCCTAAACCCTAAAATCTTAAATTTAACAAGAACATTTCACATAAATAACTTTAGACATACCATCAATTTCACAAACTCAACCTAAGGTAAAAAATTAAATTTAAATCCAGTCCAAGTACGGTCAAATCCATGATTAACCTAATCAATTGACATCAAATTCAACATGCGGACTAAACAAACAACGTCAAATCTCACTTACCTATTAACCTGCTTAAACAACTCTATAAATGTCATACACCTTATAAACACGTCAAACATCTCTAACTTCATATAATGCTCTATCTACACGAAACATCACAAAAATGATAAGGACATACCATTATGATCACTGATCAACAAAGACTCTGATAATTAAAACGTCGCATGCAAGCAGAAGAGAACATGCAACAAAAAACAAAAAAAGAATAAAAAGAGAACGGAAACTCAACTTACGCAAACGAAGAATTTGATCGGTCTAACTTGAAGAGCTCGCTGAGAGGATCAATCATACAATCTCGATTTTTCAATCAGACGATCAAAAAAATAAAACTCTTAAAGAGAAGTCAGAGAGCTCTAGAAAAGTGATTTCTAGAGAAATAATGTGTTTTAAAATAATGAAACTCTTTTATAATAATTCTATTTATATTAAAATCTTTTAATATTAAAATAATCGAGTCTCATTATTTTTAAATCACTATCACTCTTAAAATACCATTTCCTAGAATTTTACAAAAAAATAAATTAACATAATTAAATTAAAAATATTATATTAATTTATTCTTAAAATTTAAAAAAAGAAAATATATAAAATGAGAACAGAAAGTTTGACATCAATTTGAGAAAAAAAAAATTTAACCCTATTTTTTATGTGTAAACATAATCATAGTCACGGTACATATAAATGACATAATTAGAATAACCATAATAATGATAATGTTACATGAAAGCACAATAAAGTAAAATGTCACCGAAAAATTAAGAAAAATATATATCTTTAACTAAATAAAAAATTAAACATATGTTATCTTTTAAAAAATGAATAAAAAAATGTTTCAAAATTGAGGAAAAATTATTTCCACTCAATCTTTAAAAAAATAATATATATATATATATATATATATATATATATATATATATATATATATATATATATATATATATATATAACAAAAGCCACAAATTTCCAAAACAAAAAACAAAAATGTCTATTTTTTATCATTCTTTTATTTCTTCTCCTTTTATATAAAATAGTTTTATATTTTCTTTTTCACTGATCTTGTTTCCTTCTTAGTCTTCTTCCTTTTGGTTTTCCCCCTGAAGAATCATAGGTCATGGTGTATTTGTGATAAGATATGGTCCATATACATTTATGCACGAGACATTTCTTTTCTTGAAAAGTTAGCTATTTGTAATAATTATAATTTTTTATGATTTTATTTCAATGTGTCACGTCACACGAGTACCAAATTTATTTGTTATAATGCCTTACTCAAATATTACATACAAATACTCATAAATCCAAAAAAAAAAATCGAAGCATTAATTACATCACAAAAAAAAATCTATAAATTAATTTATAAAAATAGATAAAAAAATAATTAAAAAATACAGGTGGGTGTTTTTTTGAATGAACAATATATTAACATTATAAATATAGGTGAAAGCAATAATAAAGAAAAAGAAGTAGTTAGTAATTAGGATAATGTTAACAATTCCAATGTGAGTTGTTTCAATGGAAAGAAGTTTTTCAAAGTTGAAATAATCAAAATTTATTCAAGATCAACAATGTCCCAAGAAAGATTAGACGAATTAGTCCTATTATATCGTGAAAAATAAATGTTAAAAAAATAATTATGACAATTTAATAAATAATTTTGCATCAAAAAATTTAAAAAATAAATTTTAAATAAAGGCCTCATTTTTAAGTTTGTTTTAGGCCTCCGAAACTCTTGAGCCGCCCCTTGACTACACAATCTCCTTCTTCGTGTGTGTGTGTGTGTGTATATATATATATATATATATATATATATATATATATATATATATATATATATATATATATATATTTCTTTGTTTTCTACATAGTATCAAAGTGTTGGGTCTCTACATGAACATTAAAATTTTTGAAAATTGTGAGATAATCACACTGATGTTTCATGAGATAGATCCAACTAAAATGAGTAAAATCATCAACGAAGAAGACAGTGGCAGATCTTGATAAAAAGAATTTGAAGGAACCAAAATAATATACTCAAATTATATATATTTAATTATTGTCACTAATATAACAAAACTATATATAATTTAGTATTGAAATCTTCTTGTATGTTCTTTCTTAAAAATATGATAATTTTGAGGTTGTATTTGATATAGAACCCATTTTAAATCAGTTTTTTCTAATTTCATCTCTTTTTTGCATATTCCCATATTTGAGAACGTTTTCTTAAAATAAGTTTTAAATAATTAATATGAAACTTTTCATCTATAATTCCAAAGAGTTAATGTGAAACTTCCCACTTATAATTTTTTTAATCTTAGAAAATGTTCCTCTAATTCAAGAATTGAATCGTTAGTATTATGCTTGAAAATAGATGAAGAAGTAAATTTGTATTGTTTTCATCTTCATGTACATCTTTCTTTTTATCACTTAAAAAAATGAATTTATTATTTTATTCTTCATCAACATGCCTATTTAAAAAAAATTAAGACTAAAGAATAATTTATCAAAACCTAATAAAAAATTAAGAGACGTAATTACTACAAAAAATCTATTATAATCAAGTCACATTTAAGAAATGGTTATGAAAAAACATATAGTACATAACTCTTCTTTATGTATTCATAAAAAAATAAATATACAAAAAACTCATAAGATGAAAAACAAAACTAAATATCAAACTAATATTTCCTATCAAGAGACAAAAGAAAGTTACCTTTCTCATCTTAAAAGAGAACACATGAGAAATGAGAGCGAGAAAAATGAATTTATGTCTAACTTTTTATCTATTTTCTTAAAACAAAAAACAAAAGAAGATATGCAAAAGTACTAAATGAATACAATATGTGAGAAACTTAAACAGAGAGAAAAGAAAAAATATCTCAATAAATTTTATTATTCTTTATTATATTTAATTTTTTATTTTATCATTTATTAACCTTAAATATTATATTTTATAAAAGAAATAAAAATCAATCTAATATTTTTTTTTAAATATATTTAAAAGAATTTGAAATATTTTAGGGGATGGGGCCTCTTATAAGCCTTCTAAGCTCCGCCATTGGAAAGAGACATAATATCTAGAACCTTTTTTATGGGTACAAGAGGAGGTCCCCACACATCAGAAGGCACGAGATCAAAAGGAGTAAGAGAAGAAGAAATACTTTGATTACAATGTAAAGCAAAAAATTTGGTCAGTTTACAACCACTACAATTAGAAATATCATGACTATCCAAAGTACCTAAGTCTCATGTAGATGCTAAAAATTTAAATGAGATGCAGAAACATGATTGAAGAAGACATATAGTCCACCTTGCCTATGACCTATCTCAATCACCTTTTAAGATGTGCGGTCTTGTACAAAACATTTAGATGGAGTTAAATACACATTATTTCCAAAATCACATATTTTTCCAACAAAGGCAAGATTCATAGTAAGACAAGGTATGTAGTAAACATCAAACAAAGACAAAAATGTTGTGGCAATGATACCAATACCAGATAATGGAACTGACTCGCTATTATCAATTGCAATTGACATGGATGAGTTAGTTGATAATGAAACAGAAGAAGGAAAATTATGTAACATATGATTAGTGGCACCTGAGTGAGTCAATGATCCATTTGTCAGAAGATATATATGTTGATGATGTACCTTGAGATTGCAAGGTTATGTTGGTCTGCAGTTGGGAATCAAGTCTAATTTCCTCTGCTAATAATTCATTAACAACATCATCAATAAAAGGTAGAGGGTTATGATGTAAAATTGAACCACACAAACTTTCAAAATAACTACGCAAGACCATAAGAAATTGAACCAAAAGTTATGATTCCCTAAGAGTAATATACGGTGCAAAAACACTCAATTCTACAAGCTCAGTCAAAGCAAGTTGATCCCATAGGATTGTCATGACAGAATAAAAGTCTCGAATGTTCATGTCATTTTGCTTCAACGAACGAATATATGTCTCAAGTTGACACTGTTCGAAAAAAATTAGATTGGGTATACAATCGACATAAGTGATCTCATACCCTCCTCTACAATATCAAATTTTGCTAATTGAGTAATAATCGAGTGTATGACAGAATTATTGACCCAAGTGATTATTTTAGAGTTATCAACTTTCCATACCTCTAAAGTAGTAGCATAATCATCGAATTTGGTGTCAATCAATTTTGCCTTAACACCTGAAATATAACACCGCATGGACTTTCTTCGAAGAAAGTTTTTCATAACATAACTCCAGTAGGAATAATTTTTATCATCCAATTACACACTAATAGACTGAAGAGAATCATCTTTACATGTCGTCATGACAAATCGAATACAAAATAGAAATGTGAACCACATAGTGGAAGCAACAAACAAAACATAATATAAACTCAATATTAGATGATTGCAAATACCTTAAAATGACATAAAAAAAACATGATGCAGAACCTCCAAAAACACCTCAAAGCAGAAAAGAGGCTTAGGGCTAAGGGTTTAGAAAAGAGAAACTACTGCAAGGACCTCTTCTCAATCATAAAATTTGCAAAATAGCTTAGGGCTTAGGGTTTAGGAAAGAGAAACTACTGCAAGAATCTCTTCTTAATCATGGATCGTTTGAGACTCTTGATGTCATGTAGAAAGTAAATAAATATATGAAGAAGGGGATTGTTTAGTATTGACTGTGTATAAAATATTACAAGAGATGTGTTATAGATACACATAAAGTTAACTCTAGAAGTCACAAGTAAATGGACCTAAAATATGTGTCTATACTAACATATAAAATGATGGAATATTGTGAAAGGTTGAGGTAAGTTTGTGAGGGATGAAGGTTGATTTTAGGACAAAAATACAGTTATTTTATGTGAAAGGTATAAAATTTGGTTGTAAGTGAATTCTTGGTTGTGTGGTAAGTTAAAAAGGGGTTATGTTGATTAGAGTTTATCTATGTGTGCTAAATTAGAATTAAAGAACCTTATTTGTTTTTATTTATCAATGAAGATGAATTTAACATATAAGAATGACATAAGTGTGAAAACTCAAATTTAAGATAAAAAAGACGGACACGAACAAAAAACAAGAACAAGAAAATGGAAAAGATAAAATTAAAAATTAAAAATTAAAAGAACGATTTATACAATTAACGGAAAATGTGATGTCATTTGAAGGAGTTCCAAAATAACTCTTCACAGAGTCGTCATCCAATAATGCAAGATAAGACTAATGTAAGAAAATAACCCTTTCTTTAAAGAACTTTAAGAAACTCTCACAATTCATTTAATATTCCAAAATTGTTTACTAACATAAGAATTGACTGTTTATAGCCTTATGCATATGAAATTCCTAAGCTAATGTGCCTTAAAGTCAAATGCAAATTTAAATATAAAAGCTTAAAAGCTTGGCCGAAAATTTAAAATAACCTAACAAGGAAAACTTTGATTTCAAAATTCAAAAAGACAATGACTAAAAGTCAAGGAGACTTGATTGTTTTACTAGTCTAATTACGTGTCTGCAATATTTGAGGGCATAGATTGTAAATTGGGTTAGGAGCAAAAGGGTATTGATAAACATAAGTGTGATTTAATTAGTTAGATAATACTCATTTTTGTTTGTGTCAGTTTGATACTCGTTTTTAGAAAGGTGTCAATCGAGTCCTAATTTTTGAAAAATTGTTTTAGTTAGATCCCTTTCAAATAAAAATTATTAACGTCGTTAACTTTATTTATGACTTTTACCACTAAATTCTAATATAAATATAAATATTTAATTTTATAAGTCATTCTAAATATTAATACTATTAACGGTGTTAATAATTTTTTTCTACAAAGAACCTAATTGAGATACCTTTTCAAAAGTTGAAACTCAATTAATGATTCTTTACAAATGAGTAATAAGCTGACACATCAAAAAATAAAAGTAAATATCATCCAACTAATCCAACTAATTAAACTTATAGAACGTCACCTTATAACATGCACTAAAGATCAAAGATTTTTACTGTCTTGATTTTTTATTTTATTTTTTTATTGCAGGTTTTGGTTCGTTATTGATTTAGGGAGGATGAGATGTTAAGGAGTGGTAAATGAATTTACTTTTGCATAATGCATGTCTTGAGTAAGAACCCCAATTATTCCAATGGAAGAAAGTTTTGGGAGAAATTTGTAAGAAAAATATGTCTATACATTGTTTTATGCCTTTTTGTAATTGGAAATGCCTTTGTTAAATGAGTAAACACAATGATTGTCTTTGGACATATATTCCATAGTAGATGAATGTGTTAAGTTTCAATCTTGTCAATTTTTTTTTATGTTTGTTCTCTTTTAAGAGGGTTGGGAAATCATATTGTCCCTATTAAAATATATATATTTTTTTGATAAAAAATACAATTATTACAAGAAAATGTTAACTTGAAAACTGATATTAATGTTTCTTGAAGATTTTCATAATGACCTTTTGACTTTAACGGATAGGTAGGTAAAAAAAATTAATTACCTTCTCTCTATATATTTTTCTCTTTATTTATTCACTCAGTAAGCCTCAGCCCCAATTTTTTAATGACCTTTTTTAATTTTCTTTTTAATTGTTTTTTTAATTTTCTAATTTTTTAATACATTATTATTATTATTTTAATTATTTTAAAAATTTTAATATATACTTTTTTTCTTTTTTAATTTTGTTTTCAATTATCTTTTTCATTTTTTTTAACTTTTCATACATTATCATTTTTTTAATTTTAAACTTTTTTTAAATGTTATATAAAAGAAATTAAAAGATAAATAAAAAAAACCAACATTAAAAAAGAAAAATAAAATAATATATATATATATAGATATTTTTAATTATTTTTGTTATTTTTATTTATTTATGTTTGATTTAATTTTTTTATACATATTTTTAATAATATATTATATAAAATTAAATTAAAATTGAACTAGAGTTAATTGAATTACACTTTTATGTTTATTAAAATTAATATATAAAATATATATATATATATATATATATATATATATATATAAATTAAAAACTAAAAAATAAAAGCTAATAAAAAATTTTAAAAAGTAAATGGATTTTGAAATTTGGGAGAAGAGTTGACCGAATTTCAAAATTCGGTGAGTTTCAGATATTATTGAAATGCGGTGAATTTCAAAATCGGATTTTGATCCGGTGAGTTCCTAAATCACTAAATTTTTTTATCGAAATTTCAAATACGGTGATTTCCTAAACTAGATTTCCAAATCCTGTGATTTCTTAAACTATATTTCAAAATTCGGTGACTAAATTTTTTTTTTGTAAGAAGAATGTTCGTTCGAGTTGGTTGAAATTGATTTTGGGGTGCGAGACTTTAAATAAATATACATCAAACATAGTAAATACATTTCATAAATAATAATTACTACTTACCTAATTTACATAACATTTTTTTCGTGTGAAGGGTATAATTGGTAGGGGAAAAGTTTGGAAGTGCAGAATAAATACTTGGAGGTGAAAAAGAAAATCTTCAACCTAAATATACGTGCCATCATTGTGTTGGAAACTTCTCCCTGCACCTCCAACAAATTTTCTACAACTCCGTTATTTTTCAATTTTCCCATAATACTCCTATCACTTTGAACAATAAAACTAATTACCCTTCTTTCTCTCCTCTCTCCTATCTATGTATTGCGCTACCTTCACTCCACATCACCCAAACTAATAAACTACCGGATTTTAAAATTCCATAAATAAATATGAAATTCGTTTCCCAATTAAAGTTGTATTGTATGTCTCATCAGGCCATCGACAACGCACAGTCCTCCGGTCCATCGAACAAGACTGGGAGGGGTTGCCTACAGGACCATCGGTCGAACGACCCCACAGATGAACTATAAAGTACCATCGGTCGATCGACCCCACAAATAAATCACACGTTACCCCAAAAGGGACCATCGGTCGATCGGTCTCACAGACGAATCACGCGTTACCTCGTAAAGGACCATCGGTCGATCGGTCCCACAGACGAACCACGCGTTACCTCGTAAAGAGCGTCGGTTGATCGGTCCCCAGGTCGATCACGCATCAACCCATGGAGATCCATCGATCGATCAGTCTCATAAGTGATTCGCGTAGTGCCTTACGTATGACCATCAGTCGGTTGGCCATATATATTAATTATTCACTTAGGTTGTTAAACTCAGAAGATAACCAGCCTAGTCAAGCGGCCATCGGTCGATCGGCCAAACGAGACCAGTCAGCTGGATTAATTAACATTAAACAAGTCAGTAATTTTGATTAGAGGATCATTGGGCCGTGATTAAGGAACCCTAATCACAGGCCCATACCACCAGAAACTATAAATAGGGCCCAAAGGTAGGTTGGTGAGGATCTTTTATTTGCATTTATTACTACAGTTATACCTATACACCGGTCGGTCTGATGACTTAAGCATCAGAGTCTTTTAGACAGGTACCCCGATCGAGCGAGGAGGAAGATTTCTTGGTGAAGAAGCTATCGCAGGTTGTGAAGAGAGGAGACTTAAAGAGGAAAGGAGTAAAATTGAAGTGGTTCTTAATAGACGCTTGGTCCCTACACCCGAAACAAAAGTCAAATTTGTTTTTAAATTAAAATTTTTAAATTAAAATCCACCAAATTTGAAAATTCGATAAAAAAATTACCAGATTTTGAAATTCAGTTAAGAAACTACTAGATTTCGAAATTCAGTTGAAGTATTACACAAATTTCCAAAATCGCTATTATATATACTAGTAAAAACACATACGTTATCGCGCTTGTGTGTTCGTATTTTTTAATTTTCATAAAAATTTGAATTAAGATTAATAAGAGATATAATTTAATTTTTAAAATAGTTGTTAAATGTAAAATTAGAAAAATAAAATAGGTACACAAAAGTAGCTTTAAAATAACTGTTAAGACAAAAAAAGCTTTTAAAATAACGGTTATAGATAAATTATTTTTAAAATAATAATTGAGAGTAAAAATGGAATAAGTGGACAAAAAAGAATACTTCTTTTATATATATATATATATATATATATATATATTATTTTTGTATTTTTTTAAATTTTGTTTTAGTTTTCTTTGAAATGTTTTAAATTTTATTTATTTATTTTATCGGATTTTAAAATTGGTGCATTTTAATTTAAGTATAGATTTTTTCTTTTGTGTACCATATTTCGAAATATGATATTTTTTAAAAAAGAATTTTATTATAATCGGGAAACAAATTTCATATTTTTATATTAGATTTCAAAATCCAATTGTTTATTCAAAGATGAATATTGTGGGAAAATTGAAAAAATTTTGAAGGTGCCTTGTCCTCCATTGTGCTTGGTGCTACCCTTCTTACAAAGACTATGTAGACACCTATGGGCCGAAGCAATCATTCAAGGGTTTTTCTTCCTTTATCCTTATAATTTCTAATTGCACTTCTATTATTTTCAAAATGACTATTTTATTTCCTTTAAAAGTGATTTTTAGATTATTTGTTTTTGAAATCTTTCAAATATGATTTTTGGAATAGAATTTTTTAGAACAGAATTTTCAGAATTCTTTTTAAATGCATAAAATGTATTCCAAAACAAGCTTTAATTCTGGAACAAGTTTTTCTATGAGTTCTCTCTTCTTCTTCTTCTTGCAATAGTATCATAGTAGTGTGATGCTGTGAGAGATGGTATTTTAAATTTTTTTGTTAGTATGAGGTGCAGGAAGAAAAAGCATCACTCAACCACTTAGGATTCAGCATGGTGAGCTTGGGTTTGGGCCTCGGTAATCATGGGCTGGTGACCCAACAAGTTTATATGTATGTAATGTTTTTAGTTTGGATGATGTGTTTGCTTGCCAGCTATCATCTATTACTTAGTAGAAAGAGAGTCCTAATAAGTTGGTTACTTAATATTTAAATGTAATTTTTTTATAATATTATGGATAACCATTGAACAACTTTGCTTCATTTTTTATTGTAAACAAACAAAAAATATTAATAGCATATTTTTCAATTAAGCTTATTGTTAGTAATGCATCTAGGGATGATGACCGGCAGAGGTACTGACGGTCTCTCCGTCTTATTCCGTATTTGTGAAAAATATATACCAATTTTTTTTTACGTATACAAAGATTCATTTTTTATGTGTAAATATTTATATATTCGTAGATATTTTTTATTTGGTTAAATTATTTTTTTTATCATTGTTTTTGTTAATAAGTGTCAAATTCATTTTTTAATTTTTTTTGTTTTAATTTGGTCTTAGTTTTTTTGAAAATGATTTATTTTGGTCATTGCTGTTAGTTTGACAAAACGAAGATAAAGTTAATATCACGTGTCAATTTTTTTTTTGTTTTTGATTTATTTATTTTTTTAATTTTAATTATTTTTTTATACATGTCACTTTATAGTTGTGCCACATGCCAAGAAATCACAATTAGGTCTTTATATTTGTTTTTAGTTTTAATTTAATCATAATTTTTGTAAAAAATAAAGCAATATTATTTCTTCTTATATTGAGACTCAACTTATTTTTTGTATAAATGATAGGGTGATATTCTCAATAATTTTAACATTTTTATCAAATATTTCTGAAAATATTTTTAAATTAAATTTAAAATTTATACAAAATACAAGTTTGAAATCATATTGTTAGAGTTTGAATGTAATTATTAAATCTAATGTGTAACGGAACACAAATCATGCAACCAAAAAAATACATGAATAAATGAATAGTAGAATTCTCAAGATTGAAGTATTAATTCTATATCAATTCACCCATGTAGGACCAGACCGAGACTTATTGACACATGGTACAACTATTGACACGTGGTACAACTATGAAGTGACATATGTAAACGAAAATTAAATTTAAAAAAATAAAAAAATCCAAAAATTCAAAAAATAAAAAATGACACATGACATTGACATTAACCCCGTTTGATCAAAACTAACGACAAAGATCAAATTAAATCATTTATAAAAAACACCAGAACCAAATTGAGACAAAAAAAAATTAGAGGACCAATTTGACACTTCTTGACAAAAAATAAAGACCAAAAAAGTAATTTAACCAAATAAAAATTATTTAGAGTATATATCAATATTTACACATAAAAAAAAAGAATATTTATAAATGATTTACACATAATTTGTAGGTTCCTAAAATTATACATGGCATGCAGCCCTAGATTACCGCAAATTTGAAAATATCGTCGTAGTTTTCTCTTCACCACATGCAAGAGCTACCTTTAATCCACACATATAAACAAAGCAAAGAAACCAAATATGGTTGAACTTCATAATTTAATTTACCTGCTTCAAAATCTTGCAGAAAAAAAGAAGAAGAAGAAGAAAGAAAGTATTAACAAGATTATGGTGATCTCAAAGAAAACAATAGGTGCGATGTTGATGTGCTTGGTGATTAGCATGGGCAGTGTTGAAAGGGCTGAAACTCTGTCAGATTGTGCCAAACAATGCATGCCTGTGTGTCTGAAAGAGAAGGGTGCTACCATTGCTGTGTGCGGCCCAGCTTGTGAGAAGTATTGTGAACAAATTTCTGGGAATAGCAAACTCAGAGCAAAACAACCATAGTGTTTCAGGATGTTTCTTAAATTCTTCAAATCCAAAATGTTTTTTCCCAGCTTTTCATCACACATTTCTTATCCTTTTTTTGGTTTATAAATTTTTCGAGAACACAACTCTCAAATTGATGAACCACTGCAAATTATTTTGCCAATTTCTGGTTTTTTTGGCCAACCAGACATTTTATAGAATTTGTTGCTGTCTAACTGGTGACATTGGATAATGTAATGGTTTAAGGATACTGTTAGGGAAAAAAAAATTTAAGGTATCAAATTGATCATTTATTCGCAGCATCCATCTAGGTTTCATTGTCCTTGTAGATAGATTAAACATCGGTTAACATTGTACTTTTAAGAAATTTGCGCTTAAAAAGAATAGATTAATACTAACTGAAGATATAATTAAATTAAGAACAAAAAATTAGTTAAAATTAACACAAATTTTTATGTATTAATAAAACAACTGTTTTTTCAATTAATCAAAAAATATAACAAGAATGAAATTTGTCATATAACTTTGTTATTTTATGAATGTCAATAAACTTATCGAACATGGTGTTTATAATTAGATGAAAATGGAAACTCTTTATATTACGGAGGTATAGAGTATTTATAGATAATATTTTGAAAAAAGGAAATTATATTAAAATTAAAATTACAATAGAAGCACATTAATATATTTTTTTTCGTTTTCTTTCAATCAATGTTAATTATATTTTTTCTTAATGTTACTCTCTCAAAAGGTTTATTTTTCAGTACACTCTCTATACTTCTTTGTGACAGTTCATTAAAGTTTTCTTACAGGAAATTATACCTTCTTAATTTTATAATTTATAATGTTTTAACACATTTTTTCCTCTGTATACTATTTAAATAAAAAATATATATATATATATATATATATATATATATATATATATAATTGAAGAAAAATTATATCATCTTCAAATTTAATAAATAAAAATATATAAATGCTTTTTTATAGAAGAAGAAATAAATAAGGTATCATTTACTGATATTTTAAATAAATGAAAACTGAAATTATTCTTCCGCTTCAAAAACTATTTATCAAATACAATATTAGGTTAAGAGTAAAAATATAAATCATAAAAAAAAAGTTTTAAAAGAGTAACTAATGAATACATAGATTAAGACCACGAAAGATATATGAGAGTATAATGAGAGTTTTATATTTTGGTATTTGGGTTAATATTGGATCTCTGTATTTGTTTCTATTAATTATAATTAAAGACTTTTATGAACATTATTTTTTTATTAGTGAATTAGATGAAGTATTTATGGATAGGAGTAGTCTTAGGTCCATAATAAATACTTTGAAGATATGAATGTTGAATTAGTTTTAAAGGTAAATTTTGTTCTAACTCGCTCATTGGACCAAAACATTATTCACATATGGTACAAAGACAAACTAAAATATACCACATGGGTGAAAATGAAATAACAAGAATAAAAAAAAAATTATAAAACAATTCAAAAAAATTTAACAAACTAAAATAAAAAAAAATCTATAATAGAAACTAAAAAGACATTTAACACTTTAAATTGTGTTTCAAAAACATTTTTAGTAATGCTGAATAATAATTATTTGATAACAAATTTATTGTCTTGCAATTAATTCTGAAAAATTTCTGAAAGGGATGTGGATTGTTTGTTGAGTGTCGCATGTTTCCTTCCAACTTACGTAACTATACATTAATAATGCCAAAAGGAAAAAATAGAACAAAAAAGAAAGAGAATAAAGAAATTAGTAAATGACAACTTTAAAGACAGTCTGTATATGTTCCTGGATTAGGACATTTAAATGGCTTATATCCACAAACATATGTAACAACATTACAATATAAAGTTCCCACAACAATAATTCAATCATCAATTAATTCTGGATCAAATCATATTACATGTCCTTTTGTTTTCTTAGTATTTATGATTATCAAAACCATACAAAAATATGCTAAATCAACCAAGTTCAAAGGTCTTTAGTATCATCTCCTTCTATATACATCCACTCTCAATTATTATATTCATTCATAAATTGTAGGTTAAATAACTTTTCATACCAAAAAATTGATGCTATTAAATTTGTTATCTCCAGACAATTTCAATTTATTTTTTGAAATCAATAATAAATATGTTATTTTGGTTATAAATTTTGACTATACTCACTACACAAAAATTCTGGATTGATGATCAATTTTAGTGACAATAAATAATTAGTTACATTAGTGACAAATTTAGATATCAATTTATAAACTAAAAATAATTGGTAACTAAAATAGTTTCAAAAAAATATAATTAATCTATAAATTAGTAATTAAAATGATTTTTATTATAAATTGGTGTTTAAATTGATCACTAATATTAATTACCTAGATTTTGACTACCAGAAAAATTGATCTCTAAATTAATCTTTAATTAAGAAATTGGTTTTTAAATTTGTCTTTAAACTTTTTTTATTATAAAATTATGATTATTTGATAGTTTTATTATAGTGATTATTTTCAAACAATCAAGATGTTTATATATATATATATATATATATATATATATATATATATATATATATATATATATAATTAACTATTAATTTAAAAGTACATATTAGGAACGAATTAACATATTGATTGAATATTGAATATCATAAAAGTAATAAAAAGTATTTAAGCATATAAGATTTAATTAATTTTGGAAAAAAAAAGGAACTTTTTTATTATGATATTGCTATATCTACTCACAATTATTATTATTATCCTTATTAATAAATTTTGGAATAAATAGATTTTTATACCAACAAAAATCAGTCCTATTAAAATGGTTATTTCCAAAAGAATTTAACTTTATCTTGATACTCGATATTTAACTAATATGATATTATTTACATATAATCACATATACGCTCACATGTTATTATATATACTGGTAAAACTAATATTCCAAAACAACATTACCAAGAACCAGGTTTACTAAATGTTATAGATCAAAAACACTAAGATTTTGTTTGAATACATGAAATTTAATACGATGAATTTTAGAAAGAGGAGGAACTTATTGAGTTATGAGTGTTGAAGTATTCCCTATGTGCAAGGACCTATGACAGAGCTTAAAGGGAACATGATAAATGGAAGATCCCAGGCATAGGAGAAGTTAACAGTGTCAAAACCCTTCAAAGGATTTCCACTGATAAGAAGACAGTTATCACCTTCCATGGAAAGAATTGAAGGGTCAATACTTTCTGAGCTTTGAAACCCTTTGCATGATAACTTTATCTCACTCTGTTGGCAAGAACAATTGTTGATCACAGTAACGTTCCACTCTGGTTGCCCTCCTATTTCTCTACCAGTTCTTGCAGTGCCTATGTTGATGTTGTTCAAGGAACAGTCACAAGACCCTGATCAAAAAGTTTTAAGAATTATGCAGAAAGAGGAAATTAGAGAGAAGATCATGGTGAAATTGCAAAAGGGTTGAAGAAAAATTAAAACTTTGGAGAAGTGACAGAGCATATTACCTTTGATGATAAGGAAGAGGAAGATGATGGAAGTGAGGAACTTGAAGGTTGTTGTTGTTGGTGCTGATGATGTTCTTGTTGTTGCCATGTCTTTGGTGATTCACTCTTATGGATGGCTTTGGTTGTATGATTAAAAATGCCAAATGGTTCTTCTCTCTCTGTTTCAACCATTATAAAGCAAAATAAATGGGTTGGGCCTAATTGGTCAAACTTGCTTTTGATGAAGAATGGAAGATTGAGTTGAAATTTTGAGTGTGGATTAAATATTTAGACATGTTTGTAGGATTTTGATTAGGTGTTGGAAGGATTTAACTTGGAAGTAAAAATCCCTAAAAGTAGGGTGGTCATGGATTAGAGTGGAATCAAAAGTTCAATCTCAATCCAAATAATTAAATCTAAATTTATACTTTCTAGAAATAGAAATGATAGTTTGAGCTTTTGTATATCTATTTTTAAATAAATGGTTTGGATTTTGAATTTAAATTCATATTTTTAAAGTTAAACATATTTTTTGTCCTTCAAGTTTTATTTAAATTTATAGAATTAATTTTTTCTCGAAATTTTAGACCAATTTAGTCATTCGTATAATTCGTATATAGAAATGCGTGAATTTTATCTTTTTAACCAAATTTTGTTAAATTTATTTGACGTTTTAATCATATTTCATGATAGTATTTTAATTATTTACACTGTTTGACATATTTTCGCTTCAATATTAATTAAAATATTTTTATAAAACGTGTCTAAAATATCAAATAAATTTAACAAAAGTAAGTTAAAAATACTAAATCACATATTTCTAAAGTTTGATGACTAAATTAGGTCAAAATTTTGTAAAAGAACTAATTTCAATTCTAAAGTTAAAAACCAAAAAAAGATTTAACTATTTTGTTAGGACACAAAATAGTTTGGATGTTTATAACTTATTTCGATGTAGATTTTAAAGTTGATATATTTTTCAAAGTTTGTGTTAAATTCAAAATAATTATATATTTTCAAAGAATAATTTTTAGATTGAAAATTTCGTGGAGTCATTCATATTTATTAAATGCATACAGTTAATTAATAATTTAAAAAATAATTCATTGTTTATATTAGATACATGTTTTCCGTATACATGTCCTGAATTTGAGTGTGTTTCGCTCGTTAATTAAAGTAAACAGTGTACTCTTTTAAAAGTTTAGCGTTGAAATGAGAGAAAAAAATGTTATGCATTTATAATCATTGAAAAAAAAAGGAAGCATAAATATAAAAGTACAAAATATGTTTGATTTTTTTTTCTTCTTATTTTCCCAGTATACCAAATAAATCCAATAAATGAAATTGTGTAAAAGTGAGTAATATATTTTTATATCTTTAATTAATATTTATTTTAATAAACTATGTTTATCTATCTATATAACATTTCATACTAAATATTACTATTTTTAATTTTTTTATCATGTACTATTATGTTGAACAAAATTTAGTAACCACTAAATATATTTACTATCCTTGATTTTAAATTATTTTAGATTTACAATTGAAAATAAAAATTCAATTATATAATCGATGTTAAATGTGACATCCCATTTTAATAGATTACCCTACTAAATAAAGTATCACACAGTTATAATAACGAGAAGCACTCAGATAAACAAACAAGATAGAAAAGTTAACTGTTACAGTCATCCAGAAGTATACTGTGAAAACAAATTTAGGCATACCACCATGCCATAGGCAACCTAATAGAAAGTTAACAGTTCTACAAAAGGCGATGCTCCTCTAGAGCATGAGGTTACAAAAGGCACTTAGGGCCATAGACCAACCCTGAGAATCACATAGACAGATACCCTAAGCTGCACCACTGCTACCACCGGGCCTACTCCTAGAATTTCCTCCATCTGCTCCCACCAAGGGTGATCATCGCAAAAGAGAAAACACCACAAACACAAAACAGAAATGCAAGGGTAAGCTAGTGTAATTTAATTTTTATCATGATACAACGAACAAATACTTAAATATACTTTAGCATGCAACACAACAGGCACAGAACATCATGTTATAGCAAACAAGCAGGACACTATGACTCAATTATCCGGATAAATATATCAAGATCGGATTCACTGGACGCTTGCACTTGTGGTGGCCTCTACTGCTCTGCAGAGCCATTGCCAATGGGTTTCACCCTACCACGCACAAGGTTAGCCGTTAAACGTCTAAGGCCATTATCCTGCCATAGACTAGGGCCTCCCGTTACTCTCACCACTTGGGTCAGCTTCCTCTACTTGAGACTCGCTGACCCTTTAGAGCTTCGGGATGCAATCCTTACTTGAATCCATATCTTAACATATACACTACACACCACCATGAAGTCTCCCCATGGGACTCATGGAATTACGCCTATCTCACAATCAGAATCATGTTTCTCATACAATTCCCCAGCTCATTTTGGTCATTTATCCAAATTCTCACGTCAAGTTACTACGAACCCACAATCCATGATAAATCACATACCAATCATGCCAATTAAACTCACAAAATTCAAACACCCAAGCATATTTATGTACATCTTATTTAGGAAGGATAACCTAACCAAGGCATGCAACAGACCATTCAAACA
>Ga0214542_1001272_pt1:35000-51312 | contig 51312 bp, 22 predicted proteins | sample CNSS1metaG_FD_160096 | JGI IMG/M metagenome (GOLD analysis project Ga0214542, IMG submission 160096) | Root nodule microbial communities from cowpea collected in UCLA plant growth center, Los Angeles, California, USA - CNSS1 | ecosystem: Host-associated > Plants > Roots > Nodule... | reverse complement strand
AAATATAATATATAAAAGTATATATATATATATATATATATATATATATATATGATTTTAAATTATAAATAATACAAAAAATCAAATTATAATGATTCATAAATATTAAAAGTAATATATTATTATATATATATAAATATTCACAATTCAACACTATCTAATATTAATGTCTTTAATATTTCTCTTCAATTAAAAACTAATTCTGATTATCACTTTCAATTAAAAATAAAAAAGTATTCATCTCTACTTTCAAATGTTTTTTCTTTCATTATTCAAAATAAAAAATTATAATTCATTTTACATTCTATCTTATGGATTGTAATTAAAAATCATAGATATACCTACGGATAATAATAATAATAATAATAATAATAATAATAATAATAATAATAATAATTTATTATTATTATTAGAACTGTGTAGAATATAACAGATGTAGTGAAATCATATACACCTGGACTATGTTTTTATTGTTTTCATTTTTCCTGTTTTATTTTTAATCGATTAATGAATGTAGTAACTCGGTCAGTGAAGAACATGGCCCACTTTTGTGTCCGCTCTTTATCATAATAAACAACTTTTTTCCACCGAGCGAAGAATAGAAAGAGAACCATGTGGAAGGTTATACTGAACACTATGTCAGCGACGCATTTATTTATCCCTTAAATACCCAACACGTCAATCATAGTGTCACTTCCCTAATTTCCTACCAAATCTCCAATTCTAATATTTTATTTTTTCAAACATTTCACATAATCTTATTTTTTTCCAAATTATCAATGTATTGCAGATTAATTCAATATAGGCTTAGTTCGAATTTTCTTTATGTGGTAAGAAAACCATTAATTTTAAAATTATTTTCCCTAATTCTTTTTAATCATTTGCAATTCTATTTAACTTTTGTTTTTGTATTTCAACGTCATTTCATTATGCAGCTCAAAGAAAATTTTTATGCGTGTCAAATTTACATTTTCATACTTATGAATTATTTTCGTAAGCACATGGATTTTAGATCAATACCCTTTTTTTATAATTAAGGATAATTGCGCTTGTATTGATTGAGTATGTGTATTTGTGTGTGTGAATACATTTTATTAAACGTTAGATGTAAAAAGTATTTAAGAAAAACTATTAATTTCATACCCGTCTTGGAAGAAAAATAATTGTTTATTGTTTAATTCTAACATAAATAGTTTAATACTTTCTTTATTCAAGAAAAACTACTAATTTCAGACCCGTTTAGAAAGAAAAAAAATTGTTTAATTCTAAGATAAATATCTTAATACTTTCGGTTCATTCTTTATTTTTTTTTTCATAATTAAGTTTGTTAAGTTTAACTTTCCAGTCAATATTTTATTGAGAGTTAAAGGTAATCTAATCTTCTTAAAAATAATTATAAGTAAACACATAACAATACGAAATAATCTGTATTAACGGCGTGATTAAAAATCTTCTGACAGTTTGCGATACTTTGATTAAACCCTAATCATATCCTCTTCAACTCTAGGATTTTTAATTTGGTAATCACAGATAATAATAAAATAATGATGAAGATGAGATATATATAAAGCGATTACGTGTGCTTCAAGCCAAAACCCACAGACCCACGAACCTTTTTCCTCTTTCGCTCGTTCCGCCCTCGCTTCCTCTTAAATTCGCTTCCGTTAAATTCTTCTTCGACTTGTTCTCTAAGAGGAACCCAGGAACCGGTTCAAGTTTTTGAGTAGGTGTTTCGTCGTCACGTGCTATTTCTCATCGAATGAGTTAATTGTTCTCTCGTGAAGAAGAAGAAGAAGAAGAAGAAGGAACAGTGATAGCGTATCAGAGATGCGAAAGTCCTTCAAGGATTCCCTCAAAGCTCTTGAAGCCGACATTCTCTTTGCGAATACTCTGTAATTCACTTCACCCTTCACTCTCTGCAATAATATTTACTAATGGTTTTGATTTTGATTTTGTTTTTGTTTGTGGAATTGAACTGTTTCGGTTTTGATTAGTTTCAGAAATTAGGGACTGTTGAGTTGGTAATTGTAGTTTTTTCTTAAATTATAGTTTTTTTAGGAAATATTAGGGGATAACGTCCCAATTGAAAACAAAGAGAAGTGAGGATTCGAACCTGCGAATTGGATGTCAGATATGGAATTTGTGCTTTTTTTTTTGCTTCTATTTTTAGAATTTTTGAAATGATTTGTCGGTGTGTAGGTATGGAATCTGGTTTGTTCTAATTTGAGAAAATAGCAAGTGTGCGTGTCATTTACGTATTTCCTTCGTAAATATAGTTCTTGAAATTTGAAAAAAGAAGTCAGATATTTAGATGTCATTTGAGTTCTTGAAATTAATTCATTTTTTAAGATATGTAAATAAAATAGAAAAGGAAAAGTTAATTTGAGATATTTAAACAAAACCTACTCTAAATAGTGTTAGAGGTCTTTTAGCGTTAGTATAATGGTTTTTGACGGGTTTTTAGAAGGGATTTAGTAGACAGAGAACAATTCGCATAAAGAATTGCATCGTCTTCCACTCAAAATTTTAAAACGATAAAATAATAGAGTGTTCTAACTGTTTCTTCTTTAGTTATTGTGTGACTTAAATTCTTGAAAAAGAATTCTTCAGATAAACACAACGTTAATGATGTTAATCTATATCATACAATGAATTTATGAATTTTTTTTATAAGATGTTCAGTTTTGTTGTTTAAATTTCCAACAACATTACATACTAATACAACGCGGAGATGCAATTTCGGGACTAAATAAACTTTTATTATTTAAATTAAATTTCAACCAAATGCTAAACTAATGTTGAAAGTTCATTATGCACAGAATTCACACTGAGTCCTACTGAGGGTGAAGAAAGGAAAGTTTGGAATCGGTTGAATATTGTGTATATAAAAAGTACTAAGGAGGCTCCTTTGGTTGGCTTTATATATCTTTATTTATTTCAACTCCTTTATCAAGTATGTTCTGCTTTTGTCATTTTCGTAATTGAAAACTGGCCACGCACGTCCATTTAAGTGTTGTGTCATTTCATTATTTTTTTTCTTTGACGGTGTTAACAAGAAATTGTGTTTGATAAGGTAAAGTAAGATATTATCCAAATAGCTAATAAACTAGTTTAAGTAATTCAAAAATATTTGGTAAAACATTTTAAATGTATTTTATCTCAAGAGTTTGTAATTTATAAATTAGCAGTTTGTAATTTATTTAAATTTTTTATTACTATATTTTATATTTTAATATATTTTTCTATCGTTTAGGAATTGTCGTGTATATTTCTAATAGGATGTTGTCAAAGTTTAAAATATTTTATGCTTAGTCTACTAATTTTAATATTTGTTGTAGTATTTTTTAAATTTTTATGTAGTTCAAGTTAAAATAAATTTATATTTAAAAAAAAATAGTTAATACTTATTGTGCCAATTAGTGTGAATAAAATTATTTCTCCACATTGGAAAAATATATATAATTTCTAAAAAATGAGATAAAAATACTGAAAAGTTTAATAAAAATTTAATTATTTTTAAAAGTCTAAAATTACAATTGCACCATAATATACATTTATCAATTCAAACTTTATAACCGATCAGCTATTCGCTAGCTTATAAGTCAAAAACTTAAAAGCTAGTTTCTAAACTAGTGTTTCCAAACATGGCCCCAAAGTTTTGCAAAGCATCGGTTGGTGCTTTTGGCCAAAATTCAAGGATACATTGCCCCCCATTAAGATTTCAGGTGCATCTCCATTATTTTATTGTTTTCCAGCTGTTAATGTGCTTTCTATACAAAATTCAAGCGTACATTGCCTTTCACTTTTTCTAAACAAATGAGCTTACACTGTTACGCATGCTTTTGTATAGGCTCTCTAAGTTGCTGTTTTCAATTTTAACTTTCAATTATAGTTCTATTTTTCTGTTGAAGACATCAATTTCTGTTAAGAACACTAATGTGTGAGACTTGTTCTTGTGACTCACTAAAATGAGATAAATTTACGTGGGGATTCAAGATGGATCCTTCATTTAGCTACTATGAGTGTGGAGTTCGGGCATGAATTGGGTGTGTTAGATGTTAATGTTCTCTTTTCAATAATATTTTTCTTTTCTTAGAAAATAGATTTTTTACGTATTTGTTTTTAACCTATTCATTATTAAGCAACCTTGTTTCTGCACAGTGCTTCTGATTATCCAAGAGAAAGTGATGGAGCCTGCTTACAGATGAGATTGTCTTATAGTCCAGCTGCTCAATTCTTTCTTTTTCTGGTTCAGTGGACTGACTGTCATCTTGCTGGAGCCTTGGGATTGCTTAGAGTTCTCATATACAAGGTGAAATTCCTACCCCTTAAACTTGTAATCCACATTAAAATATAATAGTCTTGACCAATGCTTCCATTTTTTGTTGAAGCATGTAATAAAGTGATGAAATTGTCCCAGGTATATGAGGATGGGAAGACAACCATGTCCATTTATGAGAGAAAAACCAGTCTGAAGGATTTCTATGGTAAGTGAATTTTGGTCAGAGAGCTTTAGCCTATGTTGCACAAAGTCCCCTCACAATGTCTGTCCTTGGGATTGAATTCAAGATTGACTGATTTTTGTCATCCCTTCCCCTCACCAGGAAGTAAAACTCCTTTTTAACCTGAAAAGAAAAGTCTAATTTGAAATCATGTCATATCTTTAAGAAACACTTGGATGGTTTTGTTTTCCTTTAGAAAAGTGGCTCAAACTCCAGATATAATTGTTTTTACTTGCACTCTTTAACAACAGGTGTGATCTTTCCCTCTTTACTTCAACTCCACAGAGGAATCACTGATGTAGAAGAAAGAAAACAAAAAGATTTATTTGCTAAAAAGTACATGAACAAAGATATAGTAAGAAAAGGAAAACTATCTGAAATTGATATTGAGAGAGAAGAAGAATGCGGTATTTGCATGGAGATGAACAACAAGGTTGTCTTGCCCAATTGCAACCACACTTTGTGTATGAAATGCTACAGGAACTGGTGAGCACATTGTAATTTCTGTTACACTATGATATGGTTCCCACATTGTTTTCCCAAACCTTTCGCAAACTTCAAACATTTTTCTTTGGAAGGCAAATAATAGTAATATATAATTAAAAACTGCTACCACATTGTTTACATTTCAAGGATTAAGTTTTATTATTTTTTAGGCATTCAAGATCTCAATCTTGCCCTTTCTGTCGGGATAGTCTTCAAAGAGTAAATTCTGGTGACCTTTGGATCTACTTGAACAACAATGAGATAAAAGACTTGGCTTCAATAAACAAGGAGAACCTAAAAAGACTATTTACGTATGTTGACAAGTTGCCTCTGATTGTGTCAGATCCTTCGCTTATGTCTTATCCTCAGCGCTAATGGTTTTTACCTGATGACTTTGAATCTGCGTGAGCAGCTGAAGAATTTAAATAGGTTGCTTATGTACATTATTGATAAATTGCCTCTCATGGACCCAGAACCTATACTGATGTGTTATTCTCAGCACTTCTGATTTTCCTTTAGTCATAGATAATTTTTACTTCAAATTCCATTCTATGTTTGATCGTCAGTTTGTGTGCAGGAATGATTCAAAATGTAAATACATGTTGACTTCATAGTGAAATAATAACTTATTATCCATTGAAATTAAATTAAAGTATTACTTGTTCATCTGAGTTAGTTCCTCACTGCTAACAGTCATATTTATGCTCCACCCTTAACTGGTGGTCTTAAATGTTGGAATGTGATAGAGCTGATATACGGAAAGGACACTTTTATTTCTATTGGACTCTAGTTATTTACCAATGTGATAAGGAATTAGAAACAAGAACAAGAATGTGTGTTACAACAGACAGTAATGAGGTGTTTGAGAGACTTCACTCTCCTTAGCCCTTCCTAACCCACAAAGACAGACCAGACCCCCTCTCCTACACCTATGAGACTATGTGTATGATTGGTTTTACGTTTGGGAGTCCAAATCCAAATTTACTTTGTATTGAAAGTTACACAATGATATTTGGCAAATTTTTTCTATTTGATTGACACCAAACGTAGGTTGCTCTCAAAGTAACACCATAAAGCTTTTCAGTTGAATGGGATTTTTTGTTTTATTCGACTAAACTTAACTTTTCTAACTGCAATTCAAATATACCCTATATATAATGTTTGTTTCAGTTATAAAATTATAACTGTATTAACTGTTTGGTTTCTTACTTCTCCTGTACACAATACCAAACTTATCATTACCCCCTCTTAGAGTTTCACCTTGTTCTCAAGGTTAAAATCAGGGAACTCCTTGTCTTCTACCACATTGGCAGAAACAGTTCTTGTTAGTAATATAGTCAATCAAGAATCAGTCTTGAATGTTTTGTACCTACTGTTTTTTCTATCATTCTTGTTGATGCAGGCAACTGATAGAGACCAACTGATATGACAATTTTAATAAGTTAGAAATAGAACCAATTTTGGTTAGGCACACCAGAACTAGGAATTATTATTCAATAGGAATGGAAATTTGCAATACAACCGTTACAGTAACAGCCAAGATTCGAAAGCTTGGTCTCTCCCTCCCACTTCCTATAATTAAACTCTAATCCCCTACCCTCCTTCCTTCCTTTCCTTTTCTCTCTTTCCCCATAATTGTCCCAAAAACAGTTATGACAATTATGAAACATAACAACTGCCACCCAAATAAAAGAAACTGCCAACACTTGATATACCAACACTTAATATAACATACTAACTGCCAAATAACCACCACACATTCTACCTTACCTATAACTGATTTCTCCTTTTATAATGTTTCTTAATAAGAGGTCTAACATTACTCCCCCTAAAAGAGTCACCTTGTCCTCAAGGTAAAAAAACAGAAGGGAATTGCTTTAAAATGGTGTCCACTGATTCCTATGTAGCTTCAAGATTGGGTAAACCTTCCTATTGAATTAACACTTCAGCGAGTCCATTTGCTAAATTACGAACTTCACGAACCGCAGCTGGTGTGATCTGTAGCTTCAAATCTTCGAACAATATAGGGTGAGTAGATATCTTAGTATGTGCGTTTGTACGTGCGAAAGAAACCTAAATGTCCTCCTAAGGACGAATTATGAAATTCATGCAATAAACTAGGTATCTCCTAAGGACGAATTATGAAATTCATGCAATAAACTAGGTATCTGAGTAGATATATTAGGGAGAACAGTAGACAATAAACCTCACTTTGTAAAAGAAACTTTATTCAACTCTTGTGTTGTATTGTTCATTCATAATACACAATACAATTTACAGACTCTTAACAGTTGTTTCAAAACAACTATAAACGACAATAAATGACTAATTCATTGACTACCTAGACTCAAATGGCTAGTGCATTAATTGTTCACAACGGCTAGTTTCTTACAACGACAAGTTACCCATAATGACTAATACATTTAAATTTATTTAAAACCCAACAAAAATCTCCCGTAAACTTAAATGCTTCTTTTGTTCTCCATCTATGTTCTTTTATTCTTCATCACGACTTCCCACGTGTAATAACTATTCTCACATTATACTTGTCCCTTTCATGAGTAGTTAAGTTTTTCGCTTTCTTCATGGCTGACTTCCCTTTCACTTTTTCTATGGTTGACCTGTACTTCGTTTTTCTTGTAGTTAACTTGTTCTCTACTATCTCAGTTTTTGCATTCTTAGTTGTAGACTTGTTCTTCTCTTTGGCCGATTTGTTACTTATTGGGTTTTTTGTATGTGTGGTCGACTTGTCATTAACTGAGTTCTTGTCATTAGGTCGAAATGCTTTTGAAAGATCATACCACACTCATGTATTGTTGCGTTCAATCTCCTCGTCCATTTCAAGTCGACACTTCTCATCTTGCACCTACAGCGCAGCTCTCAGATCTTTTTCAACTTGCAATTGTTCTCGCAATTTTGAAACATGTTCTTCAAATTCCAAGCACTACTTTTGCAAAGCTTGTTTCCTTCTCTCTAAGCTTGCTTGTAGAATTAAATTGTCTCTAACTTCCTTTTCAATACTATGTTGTAAGTCTTTTTTTGAAATCTCTAACCTTTGGATTAAAAGATCTTCTTGAAATTCAGAGCTACTCAAGCTTTTCATATGCTCCATCGAGCTATCTAAGTAATCCACTTACTCCACCAACTTATCTAAGCTATGTAGCGTTCCACCAAGTTAACCAAGTTGGCTCATGCTCCACTCTGTTGTCTGGGGTATCTACATGTTTCATCAGCCTATGCAACCTACTCAGTTATCTTGCCCTATCCACGGTACTCGACTGCCTTGTCGAGTTAACAATGATACTTAGCCTTCTTGTTGAATTCTCCATGCTACTTGGTCTTCTTGGCGAATTCTCCACTTGTTTATGCTCGACTCCCGAGCTATGCGCCATCATCAACAATGTTCACTTTTTCTTCAACATCTTTTGTGAGGTTGATCGTCTCTTCCTTTTTTACTTTCAGATTTACAATCTTTGGCAAAACGTTTGGACTTACCACAAATGAAACACTTGCCCGAGTAGCACCCCTTTGTATAATGGTCATACTTGCCGCACTTGAAGCACTCAACGTTTGAGTTGATTGATTAACCTCCTTTCCATGGACCTCATCCTCTTCCATGCCAATTTTGTTGACCGGATTGTGTTTTCTCTTCTTCTATCCTTGGCTTCTACCACCAGGACCACTTCTTATATCTTCTCGGTATCGTTTGAGTGTTTTAAGTCTCCCTTTATTTGGACTAGCTAATCAAGTGGCTCAACCTTCTACTTCTTCTTTCGCTGCTTATATGCCTCAAGAGACCCGACAAGCACTTTAACCGTGAGCATTGGCAAGTCTTTGGACTCTTTAATTGCGCACACCACGTTCTCAAAGTCATCCGTTAGAGACTTCAAAATATTTTTCACAACTAAGCTAGCGGGCAGCATCTCTCCGTTTCTATTAGGTTGATTCGCCACAGTTTCAACCCGAGTTATGCACTTGGCTACCCTTTTGTCTCCTTCATCTTCATGCTCTCCAATTCGCCTCTAAGTGTTTGAAGTCGCACTTGCTTCACTCGGTCATCTCCCTTATACATCTTTTCCAATATGCCCCACACTTCTTTTGAAGATTTAACACTTGCAATTTTCTCAAAGTCAGACTCATCCACAGCTTGGTACAGGATGTACAAAGCTGCCTTATCCTTCACATGTGCGTCTTTCAGCACTTTCAACTGGACATTTGACCAACCTGTAGTGTTGGCTGGTTCATCGAAACCATCTTCAACCACCTCCCAATTTTCTTATGAGCCAAGAAGAGTCTTCATTTTTAGACTCCAATTGTCATAGTTGACAGCCTTTGTCAACTTTAGTAGGGAAACATTGTTTGTAAAAGTGGCCATCTCACTATCTTTTTTTCTCAAACACTTAACTTTCTAGCTCTCTTTTTTCAAACACTCAAGCTCTCTAGCTTTCTTCTTTTTCCACTTAAACACTCAAGCTATCTGGTTCTTGATATCACTTTGTAGACAATAACTCTCTACTTGTTTAAAAACTTTATTCACCTCTTATTGTTGTTTTTCATTCATACAATACATCATAAAATTTATAGACTCACATTTCCTAATCGTTGTACTCAAAACGGCTATAAACGACAATAAACGGCTATAAACGGTTATAAACGACTAACTCATTGATTACCTAGACTCCAACGGCTAGTGTATTAACTACTCACAACAGCTAGTTTTTTACAACGTTTAGTTACCCATAATGGCTAATACATTTAAATTTATTAAAAAGCCAACAAGAACAAGCATGCCTTTATAGAATAACTTTTGATTCCTAAATAGAAATTCAAGATGGGATTGGGAGTCTTGTATAAGATCATGTATAATACCTTGGAGGTAAGGATTATGCTGCAGTTCCGAATTCCAGTCAACAAAGTCAGTCAAATGCACCGTAGACAAAGCTAAGAAAATCATTTTCCTTGAAAGTGCATTAGCCACTCCATTCTCTTTGTCTGACTGATATTGAATTTCAAAATCCATCCGCATTAACTTTGAAGCCCACATCAAATACTCATTCCCCAAAACTCGTTGCTCCATTAAAAATTTAAGACTTTTTTTTATCGGTAATGATGAAATGACTCCCCAACAAATAATGGCACCACTTTTGAAAAGCTAACACAATGGCCATTAATTAATTCCCTCTAATATATAGATTTTGCTTGAATCCTTATTGAAAGAGTTTGACTTAGGAAAGCAACCAAGCGTCCCTCCTGCACCAACACTGCCCCAAGTCTGGGTTAGATGCATTTGTTTCAACTACAAAATGGTTTAGAAAAATCAGGAACCTTCAAAAAAAGGTAACTTGACCAAGGCTCTTTTCAAATTATCCATAGTTGATTGTGCCTCTACCGTCCAACTAAAATTATCTTTCTTCAATAATTGAGTCAATGAACGAGCAATTCTTCCATAATTATTTACAAGCAATAATATCATGTTAACCCGAAAAAAACCCCGCAACCCCTTAACATCCTTTGGTGGTGGCTAATCAATCATAGCCTCCACCTTCCTATAATCGGTCGCAACTCTTTGAGAATAGACAATATCACCTAAATACTCCAACTATAATTAACCAAATGTGCACTTCTTCTAGTTGGCAAACAAAGTATGTTCCTTCAAAAGGGATAACACAACCCTTAAATGTTGTTGATGGTCATTTTCACTTTTACTATAAATAAAGATATCATCAAAGAATATCAAAACAAATCGCCTCAAATAGGGTCTCAACACTTCGTTCATAAGAGCTTGAAAAATATAAGGGGTGTTACTAAGTGTGAACTACATAACAACAAACTTATAGTGTCCTTCATGAGTTCTAAAAGTAATCTTATAAATATCATCATCTCTCATGTGAATCTGGTGATAACAGACTTTAAATCTAGTTTAGAAAAGATCACTACACCACCTAATTCATCCAACAATTCATCTATAATAGGAATAGGAAATTTATCTGGAACAATAATCTTATTGATAGCCTTATAATCAACACAAAAACGCCATCCTTCTTTTTTTTTTCTTCACTAAAATAATCAAGCTAGAATAAGGACTAATATTCGGTCTTATTATACCAAATTGTAACATATCGTCCATAATTTTTTCAATCTCTATTTTGACAATGAGGGATATTAATAAGGTCTAATGTTAGGAATTTGAGACCCCTCCTTCAATTGACCTCCCTCCTATGGGGTGGTAATGTTAGTAATTCTTGAAAAATTAAGTCAAATTCTTATGGGGATGTCAATGGGACAGGTAGGATATGGGATTCGTACCCTACCCATTAGATAAATATTCATCTTGTACCTATATCTATATTCATGTGGATATCTATTATGCGGGTACCTGTATATTTTTTTAATATCCACTAGTACCCGCGAATATTTACAAAAGAAAAATTTAGTATTTAATAATATATTTTAACCATAAATTTAAATAAAAATATATTGTATAACATTCATAAATTTCAAACAAAGTACATAGATAACCTATTTCAAGAGTGTTGAATGACAATTTATAAAGAAATAAAGATATTTTAAAATCGATTGATAAAGAGTAACACATTTACATATTATCAATTTGTTAATGTTTTAATCATTTTTTTTAATATTTTTTTTGGTTAAAATACTCATTGGTCCTCGTTTTTGTACCAAAATTTCAATTTGGTCCTTATATTTTTATTAGTCTCAATTATGTCCACATTTTTTGTCCACATTTTTGCAAATGAATAACAATTTGGTACTTTTCGTTAGTATGGAACTAACATAGTTAAGTTGGTGTCACGTATCAGTTTCTCGTTTTTTTTTTTTTTTTTTTATTTTTTTTTATTGTTTTTTAAAAATTTTTTTTTTTTTTTTTCTGTTTGTATTTTTTTATTTTTTTTTTTTTTTTATTTTATTTTTTTTTTTTTTTTTTTTTTTTTTTTTTTTTTTTTTTTTTTTTTTTTTTCTAATTTTTTTAATGGTTTTTAAAAAATATTTATGTCATGTGTCACGTCTGTAATGTGTCATGTATCTATCCAACTAGTATGTTGATACGTGTCAAGTTATTGTATGAATCTCAATTTGGTTTCATATTTGTTTATTTGATTTGATTTCAGTCCTAATTTTTTTAAAAATTTTCAATTTCATGTATTCTAAATTTAGATCAAATTTAACTTTTATACATATGTTATGATAATATGTTTATTAAAAGTCATATTTCTATTACATATTTTTAATAATATTAAGGTTATCTAAATTTATATTTTACATTAAACTTTACTTAAATTTAATTTTAAAATTATAAATATATAGATTGATAAATTTATATTTGAAAAGTATTTGTATAATATTATATATCAACAATTTTTATATAATTGTTAGAGTTGACTGAAAAATAACAATTTTGTAAATTCAGATGTAAAACTTTAAAACAATTTTATAACAAGATAAAATAAATATATTTAAAATTTTAATATTAAATAAACTTAATGTTATTCAAATATTTAAAAGTTAAATTTTATAACAATTTTAATATCATTTTTAATAAAAATAAGCATAACTTTTATAAAATTTAAATTTGGTCTAAATTTGGAGAGTATGTAAATTTTTAAAAACATTTGAAATTAAAATCAAGTCAGATTAACAAATGAGGACCAAATTAAAATTCATATAATAACTTGACATGTGTCACCATAATAGATTGATACGTGACACACTCCAAACGTGACATGTGACATAAATATTTTCTAAAAAAATTTTAAAAATTTAAAAAAACAAAAAAAAAATGAGAAGCTGACACGTGACACCTACTTAATTGTGTTAGTTTCGTACTAACAGAAAGGACCTAATTGTTATTAATTTACAAAATATGGATCTAGTTGAGATTGATAAAAATATGAGGATGAAATTGAGATTTTGGTACAAAAACGAGGACCAATTGAGTATTTTAACATTTTTTTTTTAAATTTAGATTAAAGTATAACGAGTACAGGTATCCATGGATACAGATATTATGATACTTGTACCCATCCCATTTACATGCGGATATAAAAAATATTTGTACCCGTTATTCGTAGGTATCCATTTATATTCTCCACCTGGATACCCACGGGTATTGATTTTTTTTAACATCCCTTCTCGCACCTACGCATAAGAAAATGGTGATTCATTTTCCTCTTCTTTCAACATATGACATACCAATAACAACCTTTCCCCTGGTTGATGAGCTTTTCAAATGGAATTGAAAGAAATAATCGTCCTTGTTAGATCTACATCTCCCTTCAAAATATGAAATCATCTCTCCAAATGTATCTTCAAAGTTCCTTAAAATTGGCACATATTTCTCCCAATCTAGACAACGAAGCAACTCCCAAAGCCATATCAACTCCCTCTAAATTAAATACATAGAAATCCTGCAAGATGGGTAACCCTTGCACTTATAATTACAAGTTTGAACAAAGCCTTGTGCAACGTAATTTCCTTCCATCTCCTACTTCAACGATATAAGTAGGAGTTGTAGCCACTTTAAATCCTTTGTCTTGCACCAAGGTTGCAGAAATAAAATTGTTGGAAGCCTCATGGTTTATCAAGGATTGGTGTTATTTTAATCATGCCCCTCAACTTCAAGGTTTTCTTGGTTATAAGGCCATCTATACTACACATGGACAATTGTAGTTCATTAATCTCCAAGTCTGAATTAGTATCCAATGATTGGATTTCATCTTCCTTATGAAATAATTAAGATCCGAGAAATTTAAATAATTAAATAAATAATTATTTAATAAATACGGTTAATTGGAGTTTGTATGACATTTAATGTCGGTTCTTATGATGTGGAAAAGTACTTGCTTAAGTGGTTGAGAGCACTTGATTATGTTAAAAGGACGTGGGTTCAAATCTTGTGTAAGTCATTTGTGTATTACTTTAATTGTTTATTATTTTAGTAATTATATGCTTGAACATGAGGAGTGATAATATAATCTTATATGTATAGGAATTATCACGAAATATGAATGGTTGTGCATTGACTTTTTGAATTGTGAGCTTGGTTATGTTGAAAGGACTTGGGTTCAAGTAGGGGTGTCAAAACGGGGCAGCCCGGCCCGTTTTTGGCCCGTATTAAACGGGTCGGGCCGGGCTGGCCCGACATGGTAAAACGGGTTGCGTTTCTGAGCCCGGCCCGCGGACTGGTGGGCTGACGGGCTGGCGGGCCAGCCCGCCAGTTTTTTCTCATCTGTATAATTTGTGGCCCAATCAGATTTTAATTTTTTTCATTTCAAATTTAGTTGATTGAATAATGTCCCAATTTTATATTACCAAAAGAAGTTCTCCTGCAATTAAGAATACAACAACAATGATCTATTAAACAAAAAAATTATCACAACACAAACAGCCCTGCAATGGAACCAGAACGCTACGAAGTTGAAATGGAACCAGAACGCCGTGGGTGGAGGAGAAGTGAGCGCATAGAAGAGTCGAGAAGAAGAGACGCAATCGTAGAGTGTGTGAGGTGTCTGGGCGCAGAGTGTGTGTGAGGGAGGGATACTGAAAAAATGTGCACGTGCTGTTTTTTTTATTAAGTGATACGGGCCGCGGGCCGGCCCGTTTTGGCCCGCGGGTTGGCCCGACGGGCCAACGGGCTTGACGGGCTGGGCTGTCTCGGGTTGACGGGCTGAATTTCTAGACCTGACCCATGTATTTACTGACGGGCTAGCGGGCCGGCCCGTCGGGCCCGGCTCATTTTGCCATCCCTAGGTTCAAGTCTTGTGTATGTCATTTGTGTATTACTTTAATTGTTTATTATGATGTGAAAAAGTACTGGTTCTAGTTGAGTTGTAATATGGTGGAATTGGTGAAACAAGGGTAACAAATGCATAAGGTAAGACAAATTATGATGCAAGAGTTAATAGGCTAAACACGTGAGTTAGAAAATAAAAAAGTAATTATATAAAATATATCAAAATAGTATTTTACAAGATAAAAATAAAAATATTAAAAAATTATTAAATTTTTGTCTTCGAAACAATTTGAGAGACTATTGAATGAAATTATACAAAAGAAAATAATGTATAATTAAAGGTATAATAAGATAAAAAATACATTAGAGATCTAAGAAAAAATTTCAAATATCAACATGGTCAATGGTTGAGAAATAGCGAAACAAAAAGGGTTCTTCAAATGAAATAAAAATTAATAATAATAGAGTAAATAAGATAACTTTTTGATGTTACCTAGTAAAAGAAAGGTTTATGCTATTAAACACTTAAATTAAGAGTCTTATTGGAGATGTAAATGAATTTAATGACAAACCAAACAATTAGAAGAAAAAAAAATAGAAAGTGTGTAGTAATATATATATATATATATATATATATATATATATATATATATATATATATAAAAGCTTTGAATGGAACTATAGCAATTGATTCACATTATCTACTTTTGATGGAATTGTAGTCCATTTTAGAAGCAAAGGTCGCCCATAAAAGGCTTTGAAGGAAATCATCTTTATGGAAGCACTATAATTGGTGTTAAACCAAAATTATGTCCAAGGTAACTAATGGGACCATTTCTTTGGTTAGGAACCGTTCATGCAACAAAGATAGGTTTCAAGGCAACGATTGATTACCTCTGGTTGACCATCTGATTGAGGATGGTAAACAATACTAAACTTTAACTTGGTCCTTGCTTGACGTAACAGTTCACGCTAAAAATTGCTAAACAATAGGTCATGATCTGATACAATGGTTGAAGGAAAGCCATGGAAGGATGATTTTGTGTTAATGATGAATGTCAGATTGCATATAGATCTTTTTTTTTTGTGCCACACAACCATTGGATTAATTGTTTTATTTTATGTTTGAACATATTGTATGAATGAAAAGGGAAAATGATGTTCCAGTGGTGATGGTGATAAGTTTATGAGTTTCGTTTGAGATTATTGTTGTAAAGTATTGTTAATTTGTGAATTGTATGAATATCATCATTTCTAAGGAGAAGTGTTGTATTATATAGTGTAGTATATATATATTGGTACATGGTTTTCCGATGTGAAATCATAATAAATAGACTAAACTCACATACTCATATAGACAATAGCATAGCTTCATGCTCCTTGAGGGAGGCTTTTACCCCGATGTTTTTGTACACACATAAAAATTAATATAAAAGTAAAAATGTTTATATTTTATTTTATTATATTTGACATCCTCAAATTTTATACTTTTATAAATAAAGTTTTGGCATCTTCAAAATATTTTTGAAGATCCATTATTCCATATAAAGAATAAGATTTGAGTGATGAGAGT
>Ga0214542_1001272_pt1:0-30000 | contig 51312 bp, 22 predicted proteins | sample CNSS1metaG_FD_160096 | JGI IMG/M metagenome (GOLD analysis project Ga0214542, IMG submission 160096) | Root nodule microbial communities from cowpea collected in UCLA plant growth center, Los Angeles, California, USA - CNSS1 | ecosystem: Host-associated > Plants > Roots > Nodule | place... | reverse complement strand
TACTCCTTTTGTAATGATCACTTAATTGTGTGAGTAGAGGAAGATGCAGGTGAGGACACTCCTCTCTTGGATAACAGTGAGACAACATAGTAGGATCTGATGATGTTTCATGTTAGTTCATGTTTTGCAATGTTGTAAATATATCTATAATTATTATAGTTCTTTTGGGATTACTGTATTAATACTATATATTGACCTCCTTCTACTATTTGTCTTGCATTATCACTATATAATATTTAATATTTTGTTTAGTAGTATAACAACTATTAAATGGGATGTTACAATTATAGTGATATTTTTATTATTACTATAATAATAATAATAATAATAATAATAATAATAATTATTATTATTATTATTATTATTATTATTATTATAGTTAGACAAACATTTTATTTTTGTTCACTACGAGAGCATATCTCAATTACTTGCACTTTTTATTTGTTTTGTTGTTAATTTATCTCAACATGGAAGTAATTATTTTAATTTAAAATTAATTGTTAAATTAATAAAATGATAAAACTAAAAAGTAACTTTTCTATATGAATAATTATTTAAAAAAATAATAATTAAGAGGATAAATTTGTAAAAAACAATAAAAGGACACAAAAAATATGTATTTTTTTTATATATAGTTATAATTATTATCATTAGTTTATTATTATTATTATTATTATTATTATTATTATTATTATTATTATTATTATTATTATTATTATTGATTAGGGGTGGTAATGCGAGCTGACTTGACCCGTTTAGGCCCGACCCACACAATGCGGACCCGCGAGTCTACAAGCTAGCTCGCTTTTTTTTATATATTTTTTTAAATTCTTATGATAAAATTTTCGATGTTCTAAAAATTGAAAAACTTTAAGAAGTTCACAAAATTATTAATCAAATACTTTGGGAAGTTGAATGATAAATTGATAATTCAACATTTTTTTCATATCCATATTCGTACTTTGACATACAAGATGTATTCTTCAAATTTTAGCACATTAAAAAATATACAATACTTGTATTTTCCAATCATACAAGAATTTAGAACGTTAACACGCAAGAGTAAAAAAAAAAGTAACTGATATATACAAGTACAATTTTCTTTTTATGTGGACATGAGCTTTGGTGGGCCAACCACTACGGGCTTGCGAGTTTACTGTCCTAGCCCGCTTTGCATTATTTTTGCAGACTTATGGTGCTGCCCTATTATTGATAGTATTGTTATTATTATAAATGTTTTTTTAATTATAAAATAATTTATTTGTACGAATAATTTTACTAAATAAATTTTAAATTTTTTAAAATTTAAAATTTAAAATTATTAATAATATAATTTTTAGTATTTTTAATGATTACATATATATTTTTTAAATTTATTTAGATAAATATAATAATAATTATATTATTATTTTTTAGAAAAACAAAAGAAAAAAAATTTGACAAGAACAAGGATTTTTTCCTTTGAACAAATTAGAACCAAAACTTACCATAAAAGCAAAAGATATTCAACCCATATTCAGAATTTTCCTCTTTTTATGTTATTTTCCTATTGCCAATACAAATTTTAGAATTTCCACACTCCCTATTTTTTCTTGAAAAGAAAGGACAAAAAGGCTCCAACGATGCTTAATTTCACGGCGCTAACTAAACCTAAGCTTGGGCTAAAGCTGACAAGTTGCCAGAGAAAGTAGTGAACACAGTGCATTAAACGCCAAACGACAGGACCAAAACCAAAACAAAAGCAAAAACAAAACTTTCTACGAAACATAATAATCTACACAATCTAAAAACCTTTTCGACTACCTCCGAGCGTTGCGTTGCTACCTTTGTTTCTCCACTCTCTGCACATGGCCGTCGTTGGCGTTCTCGCGCTACAAGGATCGTTCAACGAGCATATGGCTGGCACGTTCGTCTTCCTTTTCATTTTCCATTTTCCATTTATTCAATGTTTTGGTCTCATTTTCATTCTCTTGTGGTTACAGCTCTTAGAAGGTTAGGGGTGAAAGGTGTGGAGATTCGAAAGCCGGAGCAGCTTCACACCGTTACATCCCTCATCATCCCCGGTGGAGAAAGCACCACCATGGCTAAGCTCGCTGAGTATCATAACTTGGTCTCTTTCTATACGATTTTTCATTGTTAGGTTAAATTTTTCTCTTGGTACTACTCTTGCCTTTGTTTTAGGTAAATTTTAGTCCCTCTACAACAAAAAACTGAGTTTAGCCCTTATAGGACAACATTAAGTTTGGTCTCTGATGTGCATGTCATAGAAGAATTTGTATTGATGTAAAACTGTTTAAGAACTTTTTGGCGGGGATGATAAACTGCTAAGAAAACTGCTTTTGTGACTATAGCTAAAACTTGGTTTCCTTGTATAGGGATGAACAGTTTAACCTTGCTTTTACGTGTTTCTCTGTATGTGTTCTTGTTTTAAATGGAATTTATATGGGCAATTTTTTATGTTTCTGTTGTAATGTGATGGTCTAATTGTTCATTTGGTCCTATACTTGTGGTCATCTTTTACTCTCTAGACGAAAAAATAGTTATTCAAATCTTACATTCGATACATTTTGGCTATCTACTGTTTTGTATCACAAGATGATGAACCTTACATGAATTTGTATAGTATGTTATGATAATGAATCTATGTAATTTGGAATCAGCGATACGATTCAATCGATTATAATATTTTTACTTTTTTACTTATGAAAAAAAAAATTAAAATAGTCTCGTGGGTTTGAATTTTTTTAAAAGAGAAGGAATTTGTGAAAGGGCATTTGAAAAGAGAAGGAATTTTTTATGACTTCTGTTTAAGTTGTGATATATGATATATTTGAATTCATCTTTCATTGCATTTGAATCTTACAATCTGATACAAAATTACAATTCACAATTCAAAATATAGATCAACGATTCATGAATCAATATCCTTACAAAACTATAAAAGTTATGTTGTAGTCTCTTATGCTGGCATCTTAGAAGAATTCCTAATGTTGTAAAACTGTGACAAAACCTTTCTGATGATGATAAACTGCAACAAAATTAAGGATTTTTTAAATTGTATTCACTTCTGCTTTATAATTTTGTTTTATATAGTTGTCATGAGTCCATGCTATCATGTATTTGGTATAGTTGCATGAACACGGTTCATGTAGGTGTGTGGTTCATGCTATTTTAATTATTATTGCAAGACATGCTCTAAAATAGAATCTAGTAGTAGTATCTGACATGTGGTGCAGTGAATTTGGTACTGTATGTAAGGTTATTGAGCGAGTTTTGTAACTTTGGTATGGGTAAAGGTGATAGACAAAGATAAATGATGTAAAGGGAACCAGGTTTTGTGTTTTTGTGACTATGAATGAGTGAATTTTAGATAGTGCTGAACTTTATACACTCTACTGTTGTAAACTTTATGCTCTTTGAAGCAATGGTGATTCTGGTGTTGTTGATTTATGTTGGATGTTTTTATTTTTTTAGTTTCCTGCCTTGAGGGAGTTTGTAAAAATGGGAAAGCCTGTTTGGGGAACCTGTGCAGGGCTTATATTCTTGGCAAATAAAGCTATAGGTGTGTAGTTTCTGTATTCTCCTTTCTTCCTTTGAGTTGAATTTTAGACAATATCAGGTATCACAGTTTTATTTTATTTTTTTTTCACATGAAAAATAGGTAGTGTAGTGGTTTAAAGTATTCTAATGGTAAACATAATTTCAGGACAGAAGACTGGTGGACAAGATTTAGTCGGCGGACTCGATTGTACAGTGCATAGGAATTTCTTTGGAAGCCAGGTAATGCAAGCACAATTCATTTTAAGATATATTATATCAATGAAACAAAACATATTTTAATTGCTGGACATGAGAATTTCAACTTAGCATTCTTTTTGTGTGTGGGAGTCAAAGGGGCATGGTTATTCTTTAAATGACCTAACATTGTACCTGTCATTGTCACTGACTAAACCATAAGGATACTAATCTAGATCTTAGTGAAACTTTAGAACTCTCTTCCTTCCCTGTTCCTATTTCCTTCTTGAGTCAAGTTTCTTATTAACTTGAAGCATCAAAATCTAAATAATTGCAGATGTTCAGAACTTTTGGTATAGTTTATTTTGCAAAAACAGCTTCTCTTGCAAAAACATTTAGCATTTTTACCGTATAATTTTGAAGGATCCATGTAATATGGATGTGATGCATAAAACTAAATGAAATTAGTGAAGGGATAATATGTATGGGTTGAACAAAAATTTCTTTTGTGCAATTTAATAATCTTGTCATATTTAACCAAAACACATGTTTATTTAGATTCAAAGCTTTGAGGCAGAGCTTTCAGTCCCACAGCTTGCCTCCCAGGAAGGTGGTGCTGAAACATTTCGTGGAGTTTTTATCCGTGCACCGGCAATTCTTGAAGCAGGGCCAGAAGTTCAAGTGCTGGCTGATTATCCTGTATCTTCTGATAGATTGTTAAATCTTGACACCTCTACTGGAGACAAAAAGGTTAATTATTGATCATTTTTGTTAATGCTCCCTTTTTGTTAGTTGTTTTTCATTCCAGATCCATTAGAATTCAAAAGGGTCATGTATATAATGAATGGAGTAGCAAAAGAAACTCAAGAATTAGTAAAGATCAAACAGACATTATTGATAGTTTATATTTAGGACTTCTTTTGGTGATGTTATTGGCGGGATGTAAGGTGTATAATTCTGTTTATGAAACTAGTAGGATGGTTGAATTTTAAGCTTGGGGGGGTTGACTCTGGAACATATTCAAACCTGTACCATGTTTCTAAGTTCCTTTTCGTTCAGTGGTTTAGTTTGGGATTAAACTCTCATGTGAGCCAATCCAAGATTTTGAAGGGTAAACTAAAAGAAGAAAGGAGTAGATAAATGAAAGGAAATCATTGATAGATATAAGTGATAAGTATATAAATAAACATTCAATTCTGTAGTTTGGAACACTGTTATTCAATGATCTTGATCTCTTTGTATTTGCCTGTTTATATGCTTATTCTCCTTGGAACAGTCTCCTTTTGCGAAAACTGCTCATAACAGTGTTCCTTACCGGATACTTAATTTCCAAACCAATATGTTGGCTTCATATTCATATCCTTAATGAACTACTCATATACCTTATCATTAGGTTTAGTACTATAGTAACATGTATAGCAGATCTACCAGTACCTTTCAGCATTGTATGTTATTGCTGATCCATATTTTATCATTCAAAAAAATTGTCATCATAAACTGCTAGCTGAGTGTCGTTTGCAACATTCATAAGATGACTATTTTTAATTTTTGATGTTGAAGTGTAACTAGTCCTGAAATACAAAATTTTCCCCAATTGAGTACACCTGGTTACATATTAGTTTTGGACATGACAGGAGAATGGTGAGGAAGAAAGTAAGGTTATTGTTGCTGTGAGACAAGGGAACATACTAGGGACTGCTTTCCATCCTGAATTGACAGCTGATACTCGATGGTAGATATAAGTTATTTTTGGCTTTTTAATTTTACAATTTTGAGTTGTTAGCAGTTGTAATAATGATTTAATTTTTCAGGCATAGTTATTTTTTGAAAATGTCAAACGAGACTGGAGAAGAGGTCTCATTAAGTAGCCTTGTTCCTGCACAAGTCGGCACAAGTCACTATCAACTGACCCGCAGTGACCTTCCTATCTTTCAATAGGACAACAACACTCACCAAGCCGAACAATTATGGTTGTTCTTCTTTTTTAAATTTAATTTCTTGAATTTCATGAGATAATTGTTGGATCTTTAGAAGATAGTTTAGCTACATAGTATTTTCATTTTTCTTCTTACTTTTTCTCCATTTTGGACAAACAGTAACATATTATAGACTTGGTGTTTTCTCCTAAGTAGTCATCTATCTATTAAATATCATTCTAGTATCTTCTGTTGGTTGATCATGAGTAGCTATCAGCTACTTTTGTCATTGTCAGTCTCGTGGGTTCAACTTATGAAATTTGGTGATAAACTAGTTGTTCTTTTCTATTAGGTGATAAACTAGTTTTTTTTTTTTTTTAAGGATGTAAAAAATATTGAGTTGTGGTCGTTGTTAAAGCCACCATATGTGTTGCTAAGTATGCAGTTATTTATTTTTATGAAAATGCCTTACACATAAACATGTTTCCTTCCATGTGCAAAATAAGTTTAACATATCATGAACTAATACAAAATACGAAAACAAAATTCATGGCACTCACGAGTTTCACTTACGTATACAAAAGCAAATGGTTTTTCTATTTTTTCATTTTTTAATTTTTAATATTGAGTAAGTTATTAAAATTTAGTTGTCAAATTTTATTGTCATTTTTGTTATGGTTGAGTGAAACTAGTGATAGTACCATTAATGAAGATTATTTGATGGTTATTGGTTATGATTGATGAGTATCTGTCATAATCTGCTGATAGATATTTATTTGTGCAAGCTTATGGTAATTGGGTTAATGGATTTTAATTAACCCAAGCAAACTATAATCATAATTGGATTTGACCAACGTAGCATAGCATCTTCATTATCCTGAAGACAGAACATGCGTTAGATCTTCATTTTCCAGAAGTTTCGAAGATTCATACCTAAAAATTTTCTCTAGATAGTTCCATTGATCACTTCCACCACCTACAACTTCGAGGTTATATTTGCTAGAAGTTCCTCAACATACATTTGATGATGTTATGTTTGTTTCTGAGATTTTCTTGCATTCGACAGTCCTGTCATGTCATGCATATTCAGAGGTACCTATAATTTGTTCTTTGATCACTGCCTCAACTATGCTCTGCATAATTCTATTCAATTGGACTGATTTAATTTTAAACATTCTTTTTCAACACAAAGGAATAAATCCAAACCACATCAGCTCCCAACAACAAACACTTCATTATTCATATGACACACAATCAATGTTGTTGTCGCGCAGTCACCTATTTAATCACATTTGCTCAAATTGATGGAGACTACATTGATCTCTTTTGAAAAAAAAAAAGGACAACTAATTGAGAACTTTAAAAAAGTGAGACAAAATTTAAAGTCTACCAATATTAGATACAAGATCATGAACAAATACGAGATACAAATTGTAAACTGCACCGGTGTATTTTATACTATGCTCTACAAGTTTTAAAAAAGTATATAAATTATTACTTCCAAGATTTGATTTTCCTTAAAATGCAGGGTAGAGAGATACAAGTAATACTAAACATTCATTGGATTCGGTTGAGAAAGACTTAGTCATTTCCCCTATTGCTAGGTAGAAAAAATTGGTATTATTGTGTGATCAGTCAACAAAAGTTAACACCAATGTTGCGTGCTGGTTAACCCTGACTTGTCCATTAAATCCTTCACATGCTCTCCTTCATAGGCTTTTAACTCGTGCTGTACACAACTTTGGAATCGCACTTTAATTGCCTTTTAACAAAGTAGGGGGGCTCAAGTTAAAGATGGGCTCAAGTTAAAGATGATAGGTGTCTCATTATCAATTCTCTAAATTTGTTAGGTATTCATGCTTCATTAACATATTTTATATATACTTTTATGATTGCATTTTACCTTGTTTAATTGTTCATATTTGATTGGTTTTAACAAAAAGGTTAAAAGGACTTGATCATGAAAGAATTTAGTTGTTATATTTTAACTGACTCTGATTTTGTCTCTTTATTATAGATGGATTTAGATAAGAAATTGGGGACGGAATTGAAAAGATATCATTACTTTAGTCATTTGGTTAACCTATTTGTTCTCGAAAGAAGAATAACCTATTTGTTAAGTAAACACAAATCCTCGAGATATTGGACAGTTCTAGAAAAATGCATAAAAGAAAACAAGCTAGAAACTTAATTGGTGATTAGAACCTCACGAGCATAATTAGCATCATGGAATATGGGAAACAAAAAGAATGACAGTACAGAAGACTAATGGTGAAACACAAGGGGAAAACATTAGAGCTTAAAGAAATAATTAGGAGGCAAAAACACTTGTAAAAGTTCTAAAATGTTTTAGAAGATTATAAAATAAACAAATGAAGAGATAGCCAAGTAGAATAAAGAAATAAATGGCATACTTGTGATTAACTAACTCATGGTTAAGGTAGGTAGTTAAACACATGCATGAACCTAACTATTTAATCATGTGTAGGTTGCAATTTTCTCCACAAGTTAACCTCCAACGGAAGTATCCGAGAGAGCTAAAAAGTAAAAAATGCTTTTTTGTTTTCTTGTTGTAAGGTGTCCAAACTCCTACCCTATAAACAAGGGTGGTCCTCTTTTGTGCAAAGGACACTTAAATTTGAATGAAATTAGATTTGTGAAAATTTAGAGTGTTTTGAGAGCATAAAACTCTTTGTAATGGATTCTTATCTTGTAGGGCTCTTATGTAAGAGAGGAAGAAGTAACAAGGGCAATTAAGGAAACAACTACTGTGAGTGGATCAGTACACGTGGCACCTGATCCTAAGGAGGTGGGAACCAGAAGGAGCACCAGGACAAGGATAACAAATTCACGTTTGAAAGGATTCGTGTGTGACAGCAACTAATTATATAAGACGGGTTTTATTTGTTGGGGGAGGGTGGTGGATTCTGTTTTCTTCTCTCTCCTTTCCGTTACATTGATACTTTTCTATGACTTTAGTTTTTTGTGGACTGGAAACGACACAACGTTGAATTCAAAAACCTATTCTACAATTCATAATACTGCAGTTCTTATTTAATCTTTATTACATTTGGTGCTTTCATCGACGAACGAGTGATTATGGCCGAAAACACACGATTGAAGGACCTTGCCGTTGACGTGAAGCGCATTTTGGAGCTGATGGAAACACGACATACAGAGTATACATCACGAATAGAGAAATTGGAGGAAGGCTCTTCTGCTTCAAGCCTTGCTCATCACAATGTCTTCCAGCCATTTCAAGTTCGTTCGGTTAAGCTGGACTTTCCACGTTTCAATGGTTCTAATGTTCTTGAGTGGATCTTCAAGGTCGAACAATTTTTTACGTATTACAATACTCTAAATGATCATAGATTGATGATTGCAGCAGTTCATTTGGATGCTGATGTTATTCCATGGTTCCAAATGTTAACGAAGAATAACCCATTTCATTCATGGGTGGGTTTCACAAGAGCTCTAGAAATGGAATTTGGGCCATCTCCATATGAATGTCCCCGTTCCACTTTGTTCAAGCTTGCTCAGACTGGTTCAGTACAAGACTATTACAAGGAATTTACAGCACTAGCAAACCGTGTGTATGGTGTAATGCCTGATGCACTGTTAGATTGTTTTATTAGCGGTCTGAAACCAGATATACGTCGGGATGTAATTGCTCAGGCTCCAACCTCCATGATTCGTACAATCTCTTTAGCCAAGTTATATGAAGAGAAATACATTCCTAAACACAAACCCTATCAACCCCATAGCCTACAAAAAACCCTCTCATACCCGATTACACAAACCCAAAAAACAACAAGCCTTCCACCCTTACTTACCACTCCCACAGCTACCCAACATACACAAACTCACAACAAATACTCCAATATCAAAAATATTTCCGCAGTTGAGATTAGGTTACGACGTGAAAAAGGATTATGTTTTACATGCGATGAGAAATTCTCCCCTGGCCATAAATGTCCAAACAAGCAGTACTTGTTATTACAAGTTGAAATGAATGAGCAAGATTCTCTGGAACCAGACCCCCAGATCATGTTATACCTGACCTTCAAGACTTATCGTTGGAACCTCATTTATCATTCAATGCCTTTAATGGAGGATCAGGTGTGGGTACTATGAAATTTCAAGGAGCAATCAATGGTATGGTGGTACAAATTTTATTGGACAGTGGTAGTTCTGATAATTTTTTGCAACCTCGATTAGCCCATTGTTTAAAATTACCTGTTGAGCCAACTTCAGGTTTTCAAGTTTTAGTAGGGAACGATCATGCTTTGACAGTGGAAGGCATGGTGAGAAATATGGAAGTCATGATTCAAGGTCATTCTTTAAAATTACCCGTTTATCTTTTACCTGTTTCAGGTGCTGACTTAGTGCTTGGTGTTGCATGGCTGGCCACCTTGGGCCCACATGTTTCAGACTACAGTGCTTTGTCATTGAAGTTTTACTTGAATGGAAAATTTATCACCTTGCATGGAGACAAACCAAGGCTTCCTGATCAAGCCCAATTTAACCACATACGTCGTATGCATAAGACTCATGCTATTTCAGAAGTTTTCACCATGCAATTGGAGACCCCTTATTGTGTTGATGATGAGTGGTTACAAATACCAGATAATGTGAAACCAAATTTGGCTTTGTTGTTGCACTCATACAAGGATGTGTTCTCAGTTCTGCAAGGATTACCTCCAAACAGAACTCATGATCACTCTATTCCTTTGATTCCAGATGCAAAACCAGTTAAGGTACGACCATATCGGTACCCTCATAGCCAAAAGGCACAAATAGAAAATATGGTTAATGAGATGCTGCAAGAAGGACTTATTATGCCTAGTAATAGCCCTTTCTCCTCTCCTATTGTTCTTGTAGAAAAGAAAGATGGCCAATGGAGATTTTGCACTAATTATAGGGCTTTAAATGCAATTACTGTTAAGGATTCTTTTCCAATTCCTACGGTAGATGAATTGCTTGATGAGTTATGTGGAGCCCAATATTTTTCAAAGTTAGATTTGCGATCCGGGTATCACCAAATTTTGTTAAAGGAGGAGGACCGTTTCAAGACAGCTTTCAGAACTCATCATGGCCATTATGAGTGGGTTGTTATGCCCTTTAGCCTTACAAATGCACCGGCTACCTTTCAGTCATTAATGAATAATATTTTTTAAGGGCTGTTACGTAAATTTGTTCTGGTTTTCTTTGATGATATATTGGTATATAGCTATGATTGAACTGCTCATTTACATCATCTAACAACTTTTTTGCAAACCCTTAGGCAACACCGGTTGTATGCTAAACTTTCAAAATGCTCCTTTGGGTTAAAACAAGTGGATTATCTTGGTCATACAGTTTCAGGTAACGGCGTGGCAGTGGATGTTTCAAAAGTGCAAGCTTTGTTAGATTGGCCCCAACCTCAAAATTTGAAGCAACTACGTGGGTTCCTTGGACTTACTGGTTATTATCGCAAATTTATCCAAGGATATGCTACCATAGTAGCCCCTCTTACACAATTATTGAAGAAAGATAATTTTCTTTGGAATCCACTTGCAGCAGATGCTTTCAACAAGCTTAAGATTGCTTTGACAAATGCCCCAGTCTTAGCTCTGCCCAATTTTTCTCAACAATTTGTGCTTGAAACAGATGCATCGGGTATTGGCATAGGAGCAGTCCTTAGTCAAAACAATCATCCACTTGCATTCTTTTCAAAGAAGTTAACACCAAGCTTGCAAAAGAAATCTGCATATACACGTGAATTTTATGCCATTACCGAAGCTATTGCTAAGTTTCGCCATTACCTTCTGGGCCACAAATTTATTATAAGGACAGATCAAAGGAGCTTAAGGAGCATTACAGAGCAAGCTATACAAACACCAGAGCAGCAAGCTTGGTTGCATAAACTGCTTGGCTATTTTAGAGTTGAATATAAGCCAGGTAAGGAAAATATTCCAGCAGATGCTTTGTCAAGGTCCTTCTTAATGGCATGGTCACAACCTCAATCAGAGCTTATCCAGTCCATCAAGATTGCCATCTCGGAGGAAGAGGAATTGAGGTCCATTTGGGATAGTTGTATAAATGGGAAACCACCACATCCTCTCTATTCTGTTAATGATGAATTGTTGTACTGGAATGGGAGGTTAGTCCTTCCACAGAATCATGCCATCACGCAACAAATACTCCATGAGTTTCATTCATCTCCACTAGGGGGACATGCTGGCATAGCCCGAACAATGGCACATATTGCAACTCAATTTCATTGGAAGGGTATGCAGAAGGAAATTGCAACTCGATCTGATGGTCAATCGGAGGCCGTAAATCGCTGCATAGAAATGTATTTACGTTGCTTCACCTATGAGAATCCTAAGGCGTGGACAAAGTTCTTACCATGGGCAGAATTCTGGTATAACACGGCCTATCATACCAACACTAAAATGACACCATTTAAAGTAGTATATGGAAGAGATCCTCCCCTTGTGCCGAAATATGATTCAAAATCTAACGCTTCAACTGACATTCATGAATTGTTGTAACAACGTGATGTTATTCTGGCACAATTAAAATAAAACTTGATTAAGGCACAATAGAGAATGAAAAAGTTTGCTGACCAGAAGCGACAAGAAGTGGAATTCAAGATTGGAGATATGGTTCTAGTCAAGTTGCAACATTATAGACAAAATTCTTTAGCATTGAGAAAGAATAAAAAGCTGGGATTAAAATATTTTGGCCCATTTCCAATCATTCAACATGTTGGCCAGGTAACTTACAAGTTATTACTACCATATTCTGCTAAGATTCATCCAGTCTTTCACTGCTCACAATTGAAACCTTGTCATGGTGACCATAATCAACCTTATGTTCCCCTGCCCATGATCACTAATGAGATTGGACTTGTTATGCAACCAATATCAATATTGCAGTCACGCCGCATTCTTAGAGGAGGACAACTAGTGAATCAAGTTCTCCTGGCATGGGAAGGCTTCAATGAGTCTCAGGCCACGTGGGAAGATTATGATGTGATCAAGGTAAACTATCCAAGTTTCAATCTTGAGGACAAGGTTGATTTTAATGGAGGAGGACATGTAAGAGAGGAAGAAGCAATAAGGGCAATTAAGGAAACAACTATTGTGAGTGGGTCAGTACATGTGGCACCTGATCCTAAGGAGGTGGGAACCAGAAGGAGCACCAGGACAAGGATAACAAATTCACGTTTGAAAGGATTCGTGTGTGACAACAACTAATTATATAAGACGGGTTTTATTTGTTGGGGGAGGGTGGTGGATTCTGTTTTCTTCTCTCTCTTTTCCGTTACATTGATACTTTTCTATGACTTTAGTTTTTTGTGGACTGGAAACGACACAACGTTGAATTCAAAAACCTATTCTACAATTCATAATACTGTAGTTCTCGTTTAATCTTTATTACATCTTAATTATCCCTGGTTCTTTGATATTCACTGTCAAATGAAATTAAATATATCAGGGCTCTCTAAATTTTTCAAGCACAACCTAAATTGATTCTCAACGGATACATATTAAATTGTTTCAATCTCTAGTATTGTTCGATACAAATTAATTTGGGGTTTAGGGATTGGAAAACATAAAACAAAAAATTGGAAAAGGAATTCAAAGATCAAATGTGAAAATTATAGAAAAGGAAAATGGATCAACCATAAATTCAGTTACCAAATAATCTGAAAATTATAGTTCACTAAAGATTCATATTCAAGTTTGAACAATTAACTGATTCAATTAATCAACTAAATTGGTCTATCCGAATTAAATCTCAATATCATTTGATCTAATTCATATTCAATTATCAAATCAAGATTCAATCGATTCCTAATTCCTAATTTGAATTGTAGTTTCACAAATACAAAATTGATATCACATTAAAAAAGAGAAAAACAAATGCGAAACTTACTTCAGCTTGTTTGTTCTTGATTTCATGAATTCATCCTCCGCGATTTATTTTTCCATTATTCAAAAGTAGAAAACATGAAAGAAAAATAGTAGAAGAATATGAAAAGATAAAAGTGAAAATAAAGAAAGAAAAAAAAAGAAAAGGAGAAAAACTAAAACTCTGGAAATTTGGTAAAATGATTTCTTCCCCTATTTCGAGCATAATTAGGTCTTATATAGGTCACGAAAACTAAAGGAACTGCGGGTCTGATCATGGGCTCAAATTAGATTTATAAATCCAATTACAAAAGATAAGTTATTACAAGGAAAACTTAAATAAACAGATATTAGCAAATTTGTCTAAACTTTCGAAAATCGTAGAAAAATAGTTGAGAAGTCTAAATCCAACAAACCATATATCTATTTTGAAGCCTTAAAAATGTAGAATCCAATACCAAAAATAATATCTATAGAAAAATTGTTAAAATAGTGAGCAAAGTCAAATAAGCTAAAAATTAAAAATTAAAGCAAATATATATATATATATATATATATATATATATATATATATATATATATATATATATATATATAGATATATATAACCCAATTTATTACTAATGAATGAAAATGATTTAAGAATAAAAAGTAAAGCACATGAAAAATGCAATCACTATGTAATAAAGTTATAAATGTGTATACGAAAACTGTGTTATCATTCTTCTTCAAAGGTGGCATGTTCTTTTCATACTTTTTCTTTATCCTTTTAGTTTTCAATTGTAACTTATTTTGTCTTTCGTTGTGTTAGCCGATAACTTCCAATTGCTTTAGACACTAGTATTTTGCTTTTAATTTTCATTTGATAAAATTTTAACTTGAGAAAACACAATCGCATATACTTAGTCTAATAAGCATTTTCTTGGATATAAAACAAGTACACTTCGTCTCATATATGCAAACTTTGGTCATTTGATGCTACACATCAAACTTATAAATGCTTATTTTATGGGTGCAAGGAATGCTCCCTTCTTCATTATTTCGATATGATCTTGCAACTCATAGTCAAACATCAATATCCCTTGAAAGAATGCGTTGAAAGTTGCTCTACATAAATAGCATTTCTAGAAAAGGTGGTATATCAATATGGTAGAGTCAACTAGTTGTGTTGGACCTTTGCTTTTCAAAAAATAAAAAACCACATCTCAAAGCTTCAAGCATGGTGAGAAGCAAGAAGAAGCAAGGATTTGCAATGACACATTTCTTCTCAACTCTATATAAATAAGATATTTGTAAAAAGGGAAGACTAAATAAACTTTTGCAACAAGCACAACAAAAAGCCTTTGTATTATGAAACAATTCTTATTCTTGTGTAGTTGTGAGAAAGAACATTATTTGTAATTATAACTATCTAACTCAATTTAACTCAACTCGACCTTTAATTTAGACTGACTTTCAAAATCCAAAAATTATTTAATCTAAATCCAATTTAAATCTAATTAAATAGATTAAACTTAAAATAAAAAATCCATATGAATTTAAATTTAGAATAAATATGTTTAAATGGACTTAATATACATTATAAATTGAATTTTAAATTTGAATTTTCTTTCTCTGCCTTACCAAACGGCAAAGGCGTCTTTAAGAACAGTCATCTTCTACTATTAAATTGTTACTATTTAATCAGACAAACGTACGAGGATGAAATGTAGTCCTTTGACATACTTAATGCCACGATCTATAGTTTATTAGAAAAATTGTTGCTACCTTTCTTGATAAGCATTGTCATGTTCAACATTACGCAATTGCAAAATAATTTATTTAAAACCATCAAAAACACTATCACAAACCTCATTAAATCATAACAACCAATTCAATCAACAATTATTGCTTTGGGCATCCATTAGTCTAAATTAGGGGTTGTTTGGACATTAGCAGGGTCGGCATTGAATGGACAGGGCTTTGAAGGACAACTATTTAAATAGACAATTTTCATTTTATGTGTGCACTCATTTTTTCTTAGACATTATTCAAATGAAGAATTAACTACCTTCACAAGTTAACTTTTGGGAAATCTAGCTCCTTTAGTTTTAAAATTATACAAAGATAATCCTCCTGTTGATCTAAAAGCCTCAAAATTTTCCACTCAAATATTAATAGCTTCATGGATTTAGAATATAAAATAATTTTCAAACTTAATAAAAAATTTAGGGAGAATTTAATGACTTTATATTTTTTTTCCTGTTTAAAATATTGAATTAATGTTTTAGTCATTTAAAATAACAGGATTTTTATTTTAATTTTGAATACTGTTTTTATTGATAATAAATATTTAAAGATAGATAAATAATATTTATTTAAAAAATATATTTTTTTAAAATGAATATATCACTTGACATGAAATCACAAACAGCTAGATATAATCTGAATTGCCCTTTTCTCAAACCATAAAAAATATCAAGTATCAAATACCAAAACCAAAATTCAGTTTTAGTGTGATAAAATATAAAAAAGAAACACTTGAAATGAATCAAAATCAAAATAGATACTAAAAACATTTACTGAGTGAGAGTTATGTGGTAGTTCCACTCACCCCATGCTTCATGAAAATTTAATAAAACATAGTAAATGACCTCGAATTAATCAAAATATACACACACGTGTAACAAACAACAAATTGACAGGACATTCCAATTTGTGAGTAACATTAGCTCCTAGCACTGATGAACAATCGGAATGAAATGAGTGACAAAAACTTTCTCATGCATGTAATGAAGGGTTGATCAGAAAAACGATGATTCTGTTTATACTAATTTATTATGTCAATGCATTGATCAGAAAGAAATTAATATTACTTAAAGCAACCCATGTAAGGCTACAATGCACAGAGCAATTTAGGTACGATAGCTAAGTGAGGGAAGCTCAAGTAGCTGCCAATAGATGGAGCCAACAAAAGGAAGAGATTCTTTTCTACCGACACAAAACATAAACAAAAGTGGCCTAGTATGCACAGTCAGAATAGATAATAGCCACCCTCACCAACAAAACATCATAAACCAAGGTTTTAAACATCAATCTCAGTCATCATCCTCATCTTCCTCGTCTTCCTCCTCGTCCTCCTCTTCCTCTTCTTGATGGTCCTGTATAAATATGAAAACAATTCAGTCAAAAAAGAGAGACAGAAAGCACTGGTTTTAAGCCTGTCAAAACAATACAAATCTTTCTTTTCCCTCAGTGAAAGAATCACAGAAGGCAGCACTAGCATTTATGCTATGTGCCCCTGTACAAAAAGGAACCCTGCATCTCAGTTTATTTAGAAGCTAAACCATTATAGAGACTTTGGTATGTAAATCAGAAGGTACCATCACGTTTTGAAGTCCATATTCTACAACAAAAGGGTTAGTAACTTGGGCAATAATTAAATTAAGAGTGTGTTTGCAAAACCATTCAAACTCCGTTGATCATAAATCCAATTATTATCGGTCCCATTTAGTTTCTTGGAAAGAGAGAAATGAATGTTGCAACGTGAAAACAAATACATGCTAAATTCATTACATTTACTCCTTGACCAAATCTTTTTTCTATTTCTCTCAAGTTCACCCTCTAGAACTAAAATCTTGAAACAAAAAGTTTGCAGAAATTATGGATTCATTAAGTGCAACCTCCTTATCATGCACAGTTCAAGAAAGTACACAGAATATATATACCTCGGCACTGGCTTCATCATCTTCATCATTCACCTCAGATTTGGACTTGTCCGATTCATCATCATCTGCAGAGCTTGCCTGTAACCATTATAGAAAAAAAAGTATGTAAACAAGATAACCAAAACACCACACAAAACAGAACAACTAGCACAGGTTACTCACCTGCTTTTTATCATAAGCTTTCATGAGTTTTTCATACTCAGCTTTCCTTTTTGCAGCCTTAGCTTCATATGGAGCTTTTTCCTTTTCATTCGAAAAAGAGAAGTCAGCATTAATTTAAAAAAAAAAACAAATCCCTTTTCAATAGAATGAGTTCATCTGGTGCATGTGTATGGATATACTCGAATTCAATTCAAGCATCATTAGCTTACAAATAACGAACTATAAACATAAACTTGTATCTGAATCCAACAAAAATGACAACAAAGAAGCGTAAATTAATATAAAAAAAATGTGAAATTATCACAATTTAACAGCTTACAGCACTGGATAAGGATTTCCATTTCTCTCCTCCAGCTTTCCCAACCTTCAATGAAAGAGTGCAGCAAAGAATGTAGATGTTTATTCCAAAAAGGGTATATCATAGTTGAACGTGAAGCAATTTAACAAGCTACTTACAGCAGATACAGCCTTCACATTAGGATTCTCAGCCTTAAAGGTCTTCCTGAACTCCTCACTATCACAGACCAAGAATGATTAAAATATTTTTCTAAGGGATACAAAAAAGAAAGAATAAAGACAGATACATACAGGAACACAAAGAAAGCACTGGGGGGTCTCTTAGGCTTGTTGGGGTCCTTCTTGGCCTTCTTCTCCTTCTTTGCCTTTGGTGCACTGCCCTTGTCAGGCTTACTAGAAGCCTTTCGCTTTCCAACCTTTCTGAAAACAATAGAGATATATGTTCCGTCACTACACTATTCCTGTCACAGCTGGATGAACCATCAAGTATGTATAATCAGACATTAATAAATTGTTTAGATATAAATAAATGTCCCAGAAAGCCAACATCCTGATGGACATGGAGACAAATTGTTATACGAAAAGTCAGAATGCCCAACTAATTTCACTGTGATGATACAAGAACTAACCGGTCATCAACAGGCTTCAGTGCTTCTTTTGAAACCTTCACTGCTCCCTTGCCCTTGGCATTCTTCATTGTTTAAGTTCCTGTAACACTACAATCTCCAGCAATCAAATGAGGGAATTATAAAATTCTCAATAAGAAGAGACAAGAGATAGATAATACTTGAAGCAGTTATATAACAAAATTAGCTCAACACATCAAACAGGATCCCACAAAAATGTGTGTAAATAAATACACCCTGTAATGGGGTTAACTGATGCTTATAAAATGTTAAATATCTACCAAGTAATCCACCATATAGAAATCCATTTGTTTGAGCTTTTGTAGCAACAACATAGTTTCACACACAGCCACACACTATAGGGTTAACTCATAAAATCATATATTTGTTGTAGCAAGATCACAATTCACACACAAAATATAGGGTTAAAGGATGTTGAACAAATGTTAAAGGTTTACCTAGTAGTACACCTTACAAAAATTTATGCATGCGCCTTGTAGCAACAAAAAGATTATCACGCATGCACACGGAATTGTTTTCTCCTTCAAATTTCAGAGATCAGACAGAGTGAATCATCAAAAAACTGATATACCAATCAACAAGATGGAAGCACATGCAAGATCCTCAAGTTATGTATTATAATAGTACATGATTTCCTTCTTTTGACAAGCTTTGAGGCCACAGTAAACAAAATCCAAACAAATACATACAGCTAAAAATATTGAAAAGCCTAAAAACAGCGAGTACCCTTTTGACTCTGTTCATGCAATATTCTCCCCTGACTCACCCTTTATTTTCAAACTCCTCAAAATCACAAACCACAAGAAAAGACAAAAAATAAAAACACATGCAAAGTCTGAACTTTGCAAATCTTCCGACCAGAAATTGAAGCCGAGAAATCCAACCCCTAAATAAAATAAGAGAAGATTTTATTGAAGGGAACGAATACCTTTAAAAGGGCGAAAGCGTAACAGAGGAACTTAGACGCGAAACAGAACAAAACAGAGAACAGAGAATCAAAGCTAAGACAGTACCACTAGCAAAAGCAGAGAGATAGCGGCTCTTGGAAACTAAAGAAGAGGGTACGAATGAATTGATCACAGTAACCGGATCAACCTGTTAAGTTTTGGAGACTTTGGTGTCTTGCCTCCACACGACTCTACCCGAGAATTGGCTTTCACCTGCTACACCCGGTTTCCACTCGACAATGATATTATGCTTATTTTAAATATTTAATGATTGTTATTGCTTTTCAATAATTACCGATTAAATAATTTTGTAAACTTCACTATTGATTGTTTTATATCATACTTGACCAAAATCTTGTTATAAAAAGTCATTGCGGGTTCACTTTGGGCCGGATAATCACAATATTTGATGGGACAGTATGTGGATTACACCAAATATATTTGAAATATAAAAAATATACTCATTTAATTTTAATTATATATATATATATGGCTACATAGATATATTACTTAATACATTGATTTCAAAATCAAAATTATCTAATCTAAAACTATTTAATTTATATTACTCTCATCTTTATTTCATTAAATTAGATCACATCTTAATTCTTTGAAATATTATAATATCATGATAATTTATTTATATCATAAAAGAATCTACCTATTTATTACTATTTTAAAAATGTATTACTGAGAAATGTGATTACACCTTATGATTTAAATTTAATTTATTTAAAAAAATTATATTAATTTATTTTCAACTAGAAGTACATGTTTCATGTTAATGTTCGCATATATTTTAATTAACTTCATATCATATTTAAATTAGCAAAACTTATATGATATAAATTGATTTTAGTGTAAAAATACATATTTGGTAATTTATATATATATATATATATATATATATATATATATATATATATATATATATATATATATATATATATATATTTTTTTTTTTTTATAATGTGAAATACTATCTCAGTATATGAGTAATTTTCTCCTTTTTTTCTTTTACAAATGAAGTAGTGAATTTCAACCAAATTTTGGTTTGTTTTTCACACAATTTAAAGTTTTGCCGTGCAAATAGTTATATTTTTTAATTCACAAACTTTTATAATATTGTATATTACTGGTTTGTTCATGATTCCAATTATAAGTTTTACTTGGATGAAGTTCTTGAATTTTCATTCTTACAGTTAAGTAATGCATAAATAAAATTCAATTAAAATGTATTTTTCATAATATTCATCAAAGATTATAATAATGTCCCTATTAGAAGAAATTGTGCTAATACAAAGTTAACAAAAAGTAATATTTATTATACTAGTCAATTAAAACAACATAAATCAAATATCACTAATAATATTTTACAAAGTTGAAAATATTTTGAACCAAGCCTCTCAATCATTTTATTATAAACAATCAATAAATATAAATTACTTAAATTGTTTTAAATATAATTATAAATTATTTAAACCAATACAAACTGATTTTATTCAAATTCTTTATAGAATAAATTAAAATTACTATTATAATTAATATATAAACTATTTAATAATTACTTATTATCTATTTTATTTTATTTGTTATTGAACATTTCTATTATATTTATTCTATATTTCTCTCCGGTGTTGATATAGTAGTTTATGATTCTTTATATAATTGAATTAAAGAAATAGTACATATATGCAAATTTGTGCATGTAAGTATCTCTTTTTAGACATTTTAATTATGTCCATGTTTGGATGAGAGGGGAAGGAAAGTGAGAATGAGAAATAAAAGAAAGAAAGAGAAAGAGAGTAAAAATAAATAAGAAATGATATTATTTGGATTAGGTGAGAGAATAAAAATCAAATAAATGTGAAGTTTTCTTGTATGCACTTTTAATATAATATGAGTAAATGCTTTGCACCTCCTAATTGAATATTTACTTATTATATTACTGGACTAAGTAAAATGTTCGTCATGAATGACTCAAATATATGATTTTTTTTAGTTAATAATTGGTGATTGAATATCCAAATAATATAATAGAGGTAAATCACGATTTAATTAAGTTTACAATTATAACTAATAAATTATATATAGAGCATAATTTACTTTTTAAGAAATTTAACCATATTATGTAGAAAACACATCACATTTTATCTATTTATGAACAAGATAGTTGAAACTTTTTGGTGCGATTTTATTTTAATAAGTTAATGTAGGTTAAGTCATGGATAATCATTTTAAAATAAAGGTGGGTATCAATTTCTCCATATGATTTTTCAGAAGTGTAAGTTACAGAGTTGAAACTTGTTTTGTTGAATGGTACAAGCATAGGAGAAAGGTCCAATCCAATTTAATAACTTTAGTATGAGAAAAGTACAATAAAATTTGACTCTCGTAAGTACAAGAGAATTGGTATGTAGATGATCCTAGTATAGTTTGTACTTGGTTTAAGAAGCTTTTTGACATGTGGAAACATAAGTGCATGGTTGTCACCAAGTTTTAATATCAAATCCATAAGGTCACAAGTTTAACTTTGTTATTATCATAATTTAATATGAATAAAGAGAAAAAAATAATTAAACTGAATATAGACAGTGAAATAAAGGATTTGATGAGAAAAAATAAGAATCGAAATAAGAAAACAAGATAATTTGGATAAAATTGATATAATACAAATTTTAAGATTGAGTTTTGCCACACAACTTTATATTAATTTAATCTCTTTATCCAATTGTATTTTGGGTTATTTTTCAAGGTAAATTAACCTAAGGTAACACTAGTTCCCTCTTGGAATACGAGATGTATCTAATTGAATTAACTTGACTATTGTAGTAAATATAATAATGAAGTTTTTGTTAATTTGTTGATTCCTTGAAGAATTAAATTACTCTCATAATTTATAACCTAAGTTTCTCCCCTTAGATTCAACAATTAGGTTTATATCTTTCCATTATAAGAATTTATGAATATGTAAAATTATTGTTAAATGTTTCACATAAATAAAATGAACAGGAGAGAAATCAATTAAAATATAATAGTTAAGGGTTAAGTTTAGAGATGTTAAAATGGATTCTAACTCGTGAGCTAGCGCGATTTATCACGGGTTCAAATCGGGTTGGATTGAGAAAAGTTCAATTTTTTCAATCCGACCCACTTAACCCATTATCATTTTTTTATAATTTTTTTATAATTATTATTACTCCTGATTATATAGGTTTACAATTTCATATTTTTAAATGCTAGAATATTGCTCAATAATATTTGAATAGTTTGAATGTTTAATTAATTTGATTGTCAAATTATATATATTGATACTTTAATCTTTAATTATAATCTTTATAGTAAATTACTCAAGTAATCGTCTTATAAACAAAATTTTCTAAATTAGTATTACAAAAATGTGTAGTTTTTCATTTATATTTTGTTGAATAGCATGATAGAAAATGTGTAATATTGATCATGTTTTCTTAGATTATATAGATACTTTCTTGGAAACAATTCATCATATATTGATGGTGAGCATAATGAAAACATTGATTCTTGATTTTACGATTTTACTGTGATTATCATCTTAGGGGTTGTTTAAAAATTATTTAAATATTTAAATATTTAAAAATAAATAAATAAATACTTTTTATATGAGTTGATAAACTAACCCACTTAACAACTTATGGTAAATTGAGTTGGATTGTAAAATTTCTAACTCATTATAAAATAAAATAAATCAGGTTAAACACACTTATTTTTAACCCGACTACGGTCGACTACTTTCACATATCTAGTTAAACCCTGATTTTAGAATAAAGATACCAACCAACCATATATAAGGAAACAAATTACGAAAACAAAGTGAAAATAAATTTTAGATTTTTTCTTTAAGTTTTTGTAAACTTTTTGTGGAGCTTTATCTGATTGGCACTAACTGACAGTTAATGCTTGATAGATGACAGTTAAAAAAGAGTTGATGGCTTGGTTAAACCAAGTGGTTGAATTGGTTTTGAATTTTTCTTTTAAAGATTCTCCGCAGCATAAAAATAAGTTTATAATTATTTTGTTAGGTACAATGTTAATTTAATACATTGTGTACATATTGTTCTAAGAAATTAAAAAGCACTATATTTAAATTGTAATTAAATTTTTATAATTTTCTAAATATTTTATTTGGATTAAGTAATTAAAATATTTTAGTTTTCAAATTCTTTATTTAGACAAAGTAATTCAAATTTTCTTTTAAGATAAAATTCTATTTTAAAGATATTTATTTTAAAATATAAAATTTTTAAATCAAACTTTGCAAAAAGTATTAGTGAAATTTAAATATTCAAATAATATCTAACAATTTTAATTTTTTAAACTATTAGTTGTGCAATTTTAGTTTCTCTTTAATTAAGTGAATTTCAAATTTTATTGTTTTATTTTAGCTATTTGAAATATCTTATAAAAAAAATTAAAATTAATTTTTTTTATTCATCTAAACAACTCATTTTACTCCAATATATATATATATATATATATATATATATATATATATATATATATATATTTTTATTTATCAAATAAAAAAATTACTTTAAATTACCTTATCCAAACACATTATAAAAAAAAATTGAAGAGAATTATCCTTCACTTCCTTAGGTGTCTCCTCTAAATTGGAGTAAAACATTGAATGATTATAAGAAAATATATTTAAGACAAATGAGCAAGCTATAAGTCTATTTTAAAATGTAAAACAAGAAAGTATGAAAAAACAACTATCGAATGTTACATGATGAAAGCTTGAAGAAAATTCATAAATGGATGACCAATAGGCGTGCTACAAGAGTAAGAAGTCACAAAATTGGAGTTTTTGGTTAGATTATGGTTGGTCTTGGCTAGTTATAAATTCCACCATGTCTAGGGGTTGACATGAGTCACCCTTTTATATGAACCAAGATAAGAACAAAGCAAAGTGAACTCTCTTTTTATCAAAGACACTTTAGAAAATGCTCTAGAATTCAAACTCTCATTATTCAATATCATTACAAGTTTAGTATAAAGAAAATAAACGGTTATTTATAGCCAAATGTATCACCTAACCTAAACCTATATGTAATCAAATGCTTCTAAAATGAAATGAAAATATAATCTAATGAACTTGTATAATTGGCCAAGAATTTCAATATTCATCTAGGAAAAATTTAAATTTCAAAATCCAAATAAATGAAATTCTTTTATTGGACCAAAATTGAGACCATATACATTTTCCATGGTTGTGTTTTACTTGCTCTTTTTTGTAAGAAAAGAATGTATGACTTTGTTAAATCAAAAGTGGGATGTTCAAGTACATAGAGGTTGAGTCATGTTCAAGTAGTGATAGGTTTTACCAAAAAACCTATGCACCAACTTTACATTTGTATTTAAGTATATGTGTAAAGGCTTAAATATCTTGTTTCCCTTGACTACTTTTAAGTGTCATATGTTATCCATGATGTGAAGCATTGTGTTAGTTACACTAAAACAACTAGGCTTTCTTGAAAGCTTTCCAAGTTGTGTGCGAATAACTCTTTATAACACCCACATATAATAAATTCAGTATTTCTATCAACTTAAACATGGTTAAGAGGTCGCCTGGATCTCTTTGAATGGTGCTCAGTATGGATCCCTCTTTACTGTATACACCTAATCCATAAGGGCTTTAAAACATGTTTTTTCAAGCTTAGGTGTGTTGAGTCTGATGAAGAGAAACATATTTTCTTTTATTTTGACCAAACACTGAGGTTCCCCCTTTATTGGCAACGACTAATTAAATTTAAATCTAGTATCGAGAACTACTTGTCAACCAAGGAGAGAAGGGACATTGTTGTTTTGAGAGATCTTTCTCGACCGATTAATAGTAAAGTGTTCCTTAGTGTGTCCTCTACCGAGAATCCTACCGTCATGTTCTTAGGAAATTCCCACTTACATTAATTTGCTCTCCTTTTTGTTTTTACTTTAACTATACTAACCTATATTATTTCGCAAAGATCATGGGCAAGAAGTTTGATTTTTCATGCTACCCATTCTCTTGTAGGGTTGTTCTAGTGATTAAGGTTAATGGAAGCTCGGGAAAGAGAAGGAAATATGCAAGTGGTTCATCAACCTAGGACAACCCGCAACCAGAAGGTGCTTCTACTTAAACCGGGAGGTACTTCTACTCAAGCTGGACCTCAACCTGAAGGTGCTTCTACTTAGGCTAGCTCTCAACCAAACACAACTATTTCATCCTCTATAATGGTTACCTCGGTCATACCAATGTCAATTGTGGCAACCTCTTCAGTTAATCCTTCATCCTAATAAGTTGTTAATCCTCTACCACACCAAGTTCTTCTTGGTAGTTTTCATATTCCCTAAGCATAGCGACCTAGAGTTCCTCTGCCCACGTTTCCCATTGACCTTATTTTTCAGAGTACTAGAGAGGGATAATTATCTCTTATTAGTCATGTCTCAACCTTCGTGCCCCATTCCCATTCTTTATAACATGTTAACATGTGGGGATGGGTACCTACACATGGAGGAATTAGTTTTCCTGTACCATATGATGCATGCAATTGGAGGAAGTAATGCTCTTAAGGAGTCTGGCCATCCTTCACTATTACCAAAGCATAATCGTTGGACATGCCACAAGAGTGGAGAACTTAACCAAGGCTCACACCAAGTTGTTGCGAAGGAGCAAATCCATATGAAAGAGATTTGTTAAGAAGGATAAGGCTCTCACATCTAAAGATCTGGAGATTTCCCAACGACCAGTCCAGGTAAAGAATTTATAGGGAAAGCTTTAAATGGCCAATGATACTCTTAAGGCCATGAAGGGTAAGAAGAAGGAAGTTGAAGATCAACTTCAAATCTTGAAGACCAATATTCAAGATGTTGAAGATCAGGTTCAAACTATGAAGGTTGTGCTTAAAAGTGCTGAAGAGGGAAAGAAGAAAGTTGAGGCTGAAGCTATTGATTTTTTTTTTTTTTGCCCAGACTCTAGATGCTTACGTTGTGGGTTGTATTAATAAAACCTAAATTAAAAAAAACCCTTGAAGATATTACATTAACAAACAAAATATTTTAGCAACAAAAAAGCCTAGTCCAAGTCTATATAAAGAGACCTAGGGGACAAAAAAAGGGAGCCTCAACAACTCTAATTTTGGCAGCTACCATCCACCACATCCCTCACTTTCCTTCTGTTCCCTTTTCACATTTTCTTTCATTCATGATGTATATCATCCCATCAATGGGGTGTTAAGGTTATATGGTTGATTCCACTGTAATTTCATTATAGATTTCGAGGTTAGATTAAAATAACTTCTTTGTTCTTTTTATTATTGTCGAGGTATACATTTATCTATGTTTTTTGTTTCTGAATGAAATAAAAAACTAATGATTTTACATTCTAGATAATTAGTGAGATGTCTAAATCTATATGCATGCCAAACATATGAGTTGAATGGTTTTTAAATTCAATTGAAACTTTACTTTGATTTAATATAGAAGCTTTCATGTGATTAAATAAATTTTTACCAATATTTGAGACTTTGATTAAAGGTAATCATTCTAACTAAAATTAGTCAAAACTTTATTTTGATTGATTAAGCTTTTTATTTGGTGAGGAAATAAAGGAAAAAATTATTAGGCATAGTAAAATTTAATTGGGATTGTACTTTGGTTGAATTTACTATGGATAATCTAAAAGTTCTCACTTTTAATTGAGACCATACTTTGGTTAAAAGTGAGAACGCTGACAAATTAATTAAGAATTTACATTGATTGATTTACAAATCTATAACAATAATTAATTTAACAATAATCTTTAGATAACCGATGATGAATATATTTTGAAAGATTAGTGGAATTGACTTGTTTTACTTAGAGATGTCAAAATGGGTTTCAACCCACGAGCCAACCCGGCTCAATACAGGTTCAAGTCGGTTAGGTAGAGAAAATATCAATTTTTTTTCAAAAGTGGGTTGAACTGAACCCGGCTCACTTAATCGACAGGTTAAACGGGTTCGAGTCGGATTAAAGGTGAGTTAACCTGCAATCGACTACCAACAACAATATTAATTATTTTTTACAATTTTAAATTTTTTTTATTATAATTATTTAATATTTCTAATTATATAGGTTCACAATTTGATATTTTTAAATACTAGAATGTTGCTCAATAATATTTGAATAGTTTGTATGTTTAATTTATTTGTTTGTCAAGTTATATACATTGATACTTTAATCTTTAACTACTATCTTTATAATAATATTTTGAGAATTAGGTGAACACTTTGATTCCACTATTATAAAAAAATAAATCGAATCAATTTATTGTAATGCAATAAAATATAAAATTCATAAGTGACTCAACCCATTAACCCACCAACCCATGGTAGGGCGAACCGAGTTGTAAAATTTCTGGCTCACCAAAAAGTGAGTCGGGTTGAGCTCGCCAATTTTTAGCTCAACCCGTGGTGAGCCAACCCGTGTGAGACATGTTGACTCACTTTTCACCCCTAGTTTTACTATCATTGTTTTTAAAGTATTTTATTTACTTCCTATTTACTTTTGGCATACCAAAACCACATCTTTTCCACATACTAATATTACCCGCATTAATATTAACATGTCATAAGCAATTGCATTTTAATTATTTTAGCTGCATTTTTGTTAGTAGATTTTTTAGGCATAATATCTTTAACATATTTTTGCACATTATTCATAGTAACTGATTTTAATTGCATTAGGTTTAGATTTGTTATTTTTATCTTTTATTATTTGCATTATGTTTTATTAACCTTTTGTGTAGGATTTTATAAGAATCAATCGTTGAAAATGAATTTTGTATTCGTTGGGATACGACTCAGGGTTAACTTAACCCTATCTAGTTTGTTAACTACTAACTTGACAATACTGAAGTTGCTATAATTAAGTAGTATTAATTTGATTGTGTCAACGACAACACTATCAATATAACATGGAATAAAATGGGAAATTTACTAAATGTAATATCCAGTGTGCCTCATTAAAACCTTGCTCGACAAAACCTACACTAAAAAAAGTATAGGTGAAGGATGTAACGTCCCATTTAAATCATAACCTAATTGAATGAAACTTCACACACAATATATAAAGAGCTAAGTCATTGAGTATAAATGTCACTCCTTACAGTTATCCAAGAATACTTAAAGGGAAATACTAAGGCACACCATGATGTCATTAACAATACGAAAAAGAAGTTTAATAGAAGCCAAAATATATGCTCAAAGAGCAAGGCAATACATGGGCTACAACCCTAAAATAGAACTCAGAAATAAGAGGATCCGACCCAAGACAAGCTATGCAGCGAAATCTCCATCACTCTGATGACCTCGAGGAGTTCTCACATATGCTCACATCAATAAATTGATGATCATCGCAAAAGGAGAAAAATCACACACAAACACACAACCAAACAGAAAAGGTAAGCTAGAGCAAAAAAAAAAGGTTTTATCATACAATTGCATACAGTTTAAAAGACAAAGATACATAAATCATACAAGCATGTGATGACCAACAAACCAGACACTAAACCTTAATTATCCGGATACATATAATCAGTCGAATTCACTAAATGCTTGCACTTGTGGTGGCCTCTACTGCTCAACAGAGCAAATTGCCAATGGGTCACTACAATAAATAAGATCTTTTGTGACAAAATTTTAGTGACAAATATAAATTTTATCATTAATTATACTTTCTTAGTAACTAATTTTATATTTGTCACAAATAACATTAACAATAGTAACAAAATTAAAAAGTTGTCACAATAAATATAAAATTAATAGTGATAAATATTAAATTCGTCACTGGTTATATATTATATCTAATCATTTATAATTTATCATAATTTTTTTAAATGATAAAATATACATGTCACAAATAACTATTTAATAATTAAAGATGTCATGCGATAGAATTATTTTTATTTTAAAAAATATAATTAATAAAAAAGTATGAATGTTTAATAATTAATAATAATAATATAATATTAATTTTTATTATGATGATAACATTCCAACTGTTAAAAAAAAGTAAATTATTTTTATTTTATAACAATGTAATTAATAGTCGAGAATATAAAATTTGTAAGTATTTATATATAAATTGTCATTATTTTTAATTTATTAAAAATGACAAAATATACTTGTCACATTACTTATTAATATAAATATGATAAAAGTATTTTTTTTATAAGAATATAATTAATAATACATTTATTTAATTTTTGTAAATTAAGAATGATCATATAATATTAATTGTTCTTTCACTATATAACTTTATAATCACTAATTTTGTTATCCTAATGTATTAAAGTATCTATTAATTCATATTTTTATTATTATTATTATTATTATTATTATTATTATTATTATATAATAAATAACATGTCCACTTCAAATTAAATTTAACATTTAAATAGTTAAACAGGTAGATGGATAAAAATAAATAAATACGTAACCTTTATTAATCTAGATAATCAAAATAATAAACATAACTAATAAGAAAGTTTGTTTTACAAAGAGTATAAAATAATAATCAATTATCATCACTATCATCAGTGGCGGACCCAGGAAGAGACAGGGGGGAGCCGTGGCCCCCCCAACGTTTTTTATTTATTTTTTTTTTTTTTTTTCTGGTTTTTTTGTTTTTTT
>Ga0214542_1001270_pt1 | contig 51346 bp, 23 predicted proteins | sample CNSS1metaG_FD_160096 | JGI IMG/M metagenome (GOLD analysis project Ga0214542, IMG submission 160096) | Root nodule microbial communities from cowpea collected in UCLA plant growth center, Los Angeles, California, USA - CNSS1 | ecosystem: Host-associated > Plants > Roots > Nodule | place: USA... | reverse complement strand
AATTGTTTATTTATTATATATATATATAAAAAAATATTTATTTATATATATATATATATATATATATATATATATATATATATATATATATATATATATATATATATATATTTCATTTTTTAATTTTTAATTTTTCAATTTTTTATTTTTATTTTTATTTTTTTTTAAATAATTTTTTTAAAATTTATATGTTTTATAATTTTTAATATGTGTTTTTAAAAATTAAAATAAAATAAAAGTTAGAAAATATAAATTTAAAAAAAATTAAAAATGTTTAAAATTGATTTAATTTTACTTACGGAAGTCGACTTCCGTAATGTTTTTTGATTTTCTGAAGTCGACTTTCGATAATGTTTTTTGATTTTCGGGAGTCAACTTTCGGTAATGATTTTTGACTTCCGGAAGTCGACTTCCGGTGATATATTTTGACTTTCGTAAGTTGACTTCCGATGATATATTTTGACTTCTGGAAGTATTTTTGGAGGTGTGATGTCTGTGAATTTCCTTAAATGGTCAAAGAGTATTTGGGGAATTTAAAAAAATTTTGGAGGTGCAGAAAAAATGCTTGGAAGTGTAGGAAGAAAGACCCTCTTTTTCAACTCTTATAACCTGGGCTATAACACAAACATCAAAAATAGGTAATTTCCTAATTTCGTGCACTCCCACATAAAAAAAAAAATCCCATTTTTCCCTTTTTAGAATTCATTCGGATTTTGGATTGTGTAATTGAAAGTCAAAATATGAATTTTTTGAATTGCATATTCCAGAAGACAATTTTCCTTAAAATAAAATTTCAAATTGCATAATTCGAAAATAAAAAATAACTTTCAAATTGTATAATTTAGAAGTCATATAATTTTAAAGTGAAATTTAGAAGCCAAATGGCTTCCGGTATCGTTATATCTAATGACATTCTAAATTATATAATTCAAAAACTATTTTTAAGAAAAAATAGTTCCAAATTACATAGTCTGAAATTTGAAGGCCATTTTTGACTTGGATTGTATGATAAAGAAACTATTCTTTAGAAAATAATTTTTAGATGGCACAATTTAAAAGACATTTTGTATTTTTATTAGATTGATAAATCCAAGAGACAAAAATGCATTTAAAAGAAATAATAAATCACATAATTAAAAATCATTTTTTATCTCTCGACTGCATAATCTAAAAGAGACAAAATGGAAAGATTTTATATGAAGATGAAAAAAAGAAGGTGATGAAAGTGCAGGAGAAATTACCATATTATTATTATTATTATTGAGAATTTAACTAGGCAATTATGATTGAGGCATGTGGGAAAATTTAGTAAAAATGAAGAGAAAGCAAGAGCATAACGTGAAGGAGAATTTAACCAAAAATATAAAAACAGAAATTTGTTTTGTGTTGTTTGTTGAAGGTACCAAAAATCCGAGGATGTGTCCTGAACAAAAGTGGTATTAGATATATGGAAGTAATTGTTTGTTGGATGTTGAACACAAATGAAACAATGAATAGATGGATCACACAACATGGTCGTCAATGGCTTCCTGATGTAAAATAATATTTAAAATAATATTCTATTACTACCTTTGCCTTATTAGTCATTTGGAAAGCAAGTAAATCAAAAATGAAAAATTAGGTAACTTAATGGAAAAATACTACACTATTTCAATTATTTAGATTATTTTGTTGTGAAAAAAGAAACTCAAGTTCGTCCAACATCCGTCAATGTTTCTACTTGACTCAAGTCGGTTTTGCAGGATTGTTAAGAATAACGATCGTATTTCTAAAGTATTGTTTGATTTGAAACGTAAAATTTTGTCATGATTTTGTTCTTAAAAGACATATTGAAAGGTGAATGGAGAAAAAAATATTTAAACTAAATTTGATTTCGACTTTTAAACGATAATGAAATTTATTGGATATACAGAACAAAACTATTTATAACATGTAACTCATACTTCTCTTCCTTACCCTCCATCTAGCTATTTCAATTTCTTGTTTAAGAAAATGGTATTTCAATTTTTATTTCTTTCTTCTTCTTTCCATTATTTAGTGACAAGTGTGTTAGATAAGAGTCAATCTACGTATACTTATTTTTTTCGATAATTAAACCAATATGATAATTAATTTATAACATATATTATAATTAACGTATACAGAGACAATTGTGCCACAATTATTTCCAGCATAGAGGACAAGCTAATGTCCTGAGCAGGTTGCAGAATCTATCAAAGATTAGGTTGGAAAATTTGGTGAAAGGGACCATCTTTCTTGCTTTGGTATGACACAATTTTTTTAATCACCGAATTTCTTCTAGAAGAGCTTAATTTTTAAAAAATATGGCAACTTAAAATTTAATTTTGAGATAACTTTCAAAAGTAGTGTATATTTCTTAACTTTTATAATCCAGATTGTTTTTAATTTTTAGGCTTCCTTATTAATTTAATTTCTATACTTAGTTTTATATTTATTTTACATAATTGAGTTTTCATTTTTTTCTAGAAAAATTTAATATGGTATCTTCTGATGTAAACATCGTTTAAGGTGTTACTTATCAAAATCTAGATAAAAAGGAGAATTGAGGTGAAATGGAGGAAATGGTGTGAAGGAAAAGGAGGTGGAGTGAGAAGAAGAAAAAGAATAACTTCAATATAAAAGATGACTTATTTTGACACATGACACATTTTAAACGACGTTAAAGTCAATTTAATGGAAGAGACTAAATTTTTCGAAAACAAAAAAAACCCATTAAATCTTTCTAAAACAAAATAGAAATTGAGTTTAATAAAAAAATACAAAAAAAAATCAAAGACCTAGATAAAAATAAAATTACTAATTAAGTCTAATTCTTTTACCTGTATTGTATAATATTATTATTTTTTTAAGTATATTTTAAAGAAGAGGTGTATGAAAAGAATAATATTTTGATATTCACGTCAATATTATGACAATAAATATGATACTAAATATAAAATAAATGTCTTATATTTTGAGATGATTATTGTAGCTAGTCCGTCTATTATTCTTACAAAATTGTATTTCTGAAGATAAATTCTCATTCTTTTAAGTTTGATTTAGTAATTCTCAAATGCAACTATTGATGAGTGTAAATATGTAAGTCTCATTCTAATGCTAATAGTGGAGAATAAATTTGAGGAGTGACGACTATATTTTGAAAAGTTCTTGATCAATTGAAAGTTAAATATATTGTTCCATTAACCTTTTGTTAAAAAATAACTAAACTATTATATATCATTTTGAAGTTTAGTTATTATAGTAAAAAAATATCTAAAGAAGTTTAAGAAAATAAAAACTTACAAATCATCTTTGAGTTTGACCGTTAATCTCTTCACATATAAAGCACAGTTTCTAGCAAGTGTTTTTACATCGTGTTCATATGGGCTAAAGCATATGGTGAACATCACATAACAATTTTTTTTTTTATCATATCTTGGTAGAAAATGAAATCTTCCATTATTATCCATAGCACACTATTATCACAACAAGGAAGTTTTTGTTTTTATTTTATGCAAGAAAATAACACTATTAAAAAACTCATATTTTCTGTTAATTTTGTTTTGAATTTTTTTTTGTAGAAAATACTTATAAATTCTGTTATGAAGAAAAAATTATAGAAAATTACTGTCAATTTTTTTTGCAAAACATTTTGTATAAAACACTTTTCGCAACAAATTTTGTAAGAAATACTTACGAATTTTATAATTTTGTAAGAAATAATTACACACGAAAGAATTACCTGCCAATTAAAATTCTGAAAAAAAAAATAGAAAAATATTTTTTTTATAAATTCTTTTAACAAATTTGCAATAAATTTTTTATGTAATATGAAAATGTTTAGTAATGTAAAAAGATTCTTATTAAAAAGTGGGATAAAAATTTATGGGTAATGATTCACTTACATGGGAGAATCGATTGAAAAGTCAAAAAAAATGTATTAAGAAAATAATGAGAGTTGGTGAGGGGAGAGAGAATAAAGGGTTAGGGTTTGGCTGCCCAATCATATCCATAATGCATGCTATGCTACTCGAAATTCATAAGAAATTAAAAAAAAAATGAAGGACCAAAGTCTCTTGTTTCAACACAATTATATCTTCCAACGTAAATGTCATCATGGTTTATCATGTCCAATAGCAACTAAAACTTCATCAACATTAAGAATAAGACTAAACATTATGATTAAGAAAAACTCAAGAGGTTACTGTTTAAAAAATAGAGAACAATTATCAAAATAATGTTTTGATTAATGTTGTTTTCCTTTTTAAAACATTTTGTTAAATATTTGCTTTTCTACTTAAAAACTTTTTTTCAAAAAAATGCAAATATTAACATAAAGGTATGAATGATAATGAGTGCTAACCTTTTGGTCTATTTATATTTTGGTTTGTAAAAGATCATCCCGCATAAATACCGTAGGTTAAATTGTTTTTAAAAAAAATAATTATACAAATATTATAATAATAATAATTATATTTTAATGTTTCACATCTTTTTGCACTTCATAAATATAATAAAATTGAAATAAACTAAACAATTATTAATTAAGAGCCACATCAAATAAATATTTCTAAGCTTTTACGAAAAGCAAACATAAAAATAAATTATTGTTTAAGCTATAAAAAATTAAAGTAATCAATTAATATTAAAGTTAGACAAGTGCGGAGTGGGTTAGTTCATCCCGTCTCATCATTGACCTACATGAATTTCAATGTGTGGAGTGGGCCTAAGCAGGTCAATAGACCAAAATACTTAGCCCGCCCTCTACTTTTTCTTGCAGACCAACATGCCAGCCTGCATAGCTCACCTTGCATTATCATTTTTAATAAAGAAAAAGTTGAAATACAATTAAAAGAAATAAGAAGGATATACACAAACTAAATATTTACACTATTTAGGCTTTTTTTACATCTTTAGTCAATTATAGGGTTAAATATGTTTTTGATTCCTTAATTTTCAGTAAAAATTGAAATTTGTTTATATTCGAAACTTTGGCTCAATTTTAGAAATGCGTGGATTTAGTCCATTTAATCAAATTTTGTTAAGTTTATTTGACGTTTCAAATGCAATTCTCAGCTAACATATCATGAAACATGTTTGAAACAGTGACAAACTAGCTCGAAAGAAACGAAGAAACACTGCCCACTAGCCGAGTAGTGGAGAAAATCTTGAAGTTGTTTTAAGAATATAATAGGCATTATTGAGGAGACCAAGGACTTGTTAACGCTCTTAGTTGAAGAGCTTGCTTGTCACTTAAGACACATGAGCAATGAAGGAAGAAGAGGGAGCCACTTGATCAACTATTCCAAATAAAGGGAGAAGCTCAAAACACTCAAGGTGGAGGACAATACCAAGGAGGTATAGAAAGTAGTCCTAGTGGTAAAAGCCGCGGACATGAAGAGGAGAAAGAATAGTCCAACCAACAAAATTGGCGCAAAAGAGGACAAGGTCAATTGAGAGGGGGTCGGTCTCAGGCGTTGAGTGCTTCAAGTGTGGCAGGTATGACCATTATAAAAAGGAGTGCAAATCGGTTAAGTACTTAAGTTGTGGTAAGGTCGAAAATTTCACAATACATTGTTGATCTAAAAATGAAAAAAACAACAAACAACCAATCTCGCCGAAGAATTTGAAGAAGAAGTTGAGTTATTGATGATGAGATGTAGCCCAGAAAACTTGATGGGGATCCTGGATAGCTTAGAAAGCTTTGTAGAAAGTGTGCAGATCTCGGATAGCCTGAAAAAGGACATGTAAAGCTTGGTGGAGCATGTAGATAGTTCGGTTAAGTCGGTGGAGCAAGTGGAGAGCTCAGATAGCTCAGACATGTGTGAAGACGAGCTTATTATTCAAAGGCCAGAGCTTGTAAGAGGCAATTTGTTGCAAAGAGTTGAAAAGGAAGTTAGAGACAATGTAGTTACAGGAAAGCTTAGAGAGAAGAAAACATGTTTTGCATAAGCAATGTCTGAAACTTGAACAAAATGTTTCAAAATTGCAAGAACAATTGCAAGCTGAGAAGGATTTGAGAGCTACACCGGAGGTACAAGATGAGAAGTGACGACTTGCAATGTATGAAAATATCGGTGAGATTGAGTACAACCGTACGTGGGAATGGTCTGATATCTCAAAAGGAGCTCGACTTTTTTACTGGAACCCGATTACTGACAAGACGGTCACAAGGACAAAAAAAAACCTAGCAAGGGGCAAGTCTGTCAAGGTTAAGAAGAATTCACTCAAAGAGAAGAAAAAATTGGTCACTAAAATAGCAAAGAACCCGACTAAGACTAAATCAGTCACCAAGAATGGAGACAATAAGTCAACCACAATGAAAGCAAAGTCGATCATGAAGAAAAGCGCAAAATCTGGTTATTAATGTAAAGAGCAAGCACAATATAAGAGGAGTTACTACACGTGGGAAGCCGAGATAAAAGAACGAGATGATGAATAAAAGAAACATTTAAGTTTATAGGTGGATTTATTAGATAAACTTAAATAAGGGGTAGTTGAAAAATGAAAAAGATAGGAGTGTTTATTAGTAATAATTATGGAGCTCATTAAATTGTCTTTTGGTCGTAGTTAAATTTAAGACTAAAAGTTTATTAATAGTATTTTGGTATACGTGTATTAATTGTATTTTGGTAATAGTTGCATTTATTTCACGTGGTTAAAGGATTAAAACTAAGGACGTAATATAATGCATGTATTACTCAAAGTTTTACTCAATAAGTCATAATATTAGAGAGTATTCAATAAAGACCGGTTGTCAACAATATTATAAGGTTAATTAGGGTTTAACGAAGAAATTTAATCATGAGTTATGAACCAAGTATGACATTAGCTTTAACCATAAACTTCAAAGATAACGTGTTTACAAAACGTCTTCCTTATATGTTTATTTATTCTTACTTATTTTAGGACTCAAATTCATACATAAATTTATAACCGTTTATGCTCATATTTTTTTACTCACGAAAGTGTTAAATAAATTTAGATTTGTATGTAATATGTTTTTATTTAAAGAACTTAAAATAGGAGAAAAGAAACAAATAAGAATATACATATATAGCTCAGATTTGATTATATATCCTATTTAACTGGTGGACTAACAAAACAAATTGTAGCAATCAACTAGCATCGCAGTAAAATTAACCTCTGAGCCACATTTATCATCACCAACTAATCTTAATCAATTATTTAACTTATTGTCAGCCACAATTTGCATAGTAGTTTACAAAAAGACTACAAGAAGGTGACGAAGGAGTGAGTGAACTAACACACAAACACCTTGTCTTATTATCTTACTATTTTATTTTGATTGACACGAACGATCAAACACTCCAAAAAATTCAGAGAAAAACTAGGATTTACTCATATATGTTGCCACTCTAACGAAATAGGACTTTTGCTGTGTTTTTCTGTGTTGTTACTGCTGTAATTGTCCTCAGAATTTACCTAAACCAACCCGTCGAATGATCATTGCCAGGACCATGTTTTAGTTTTGTTAGATTCTATCCTACAACAAGGTAGGCATCAGATTAATTAACCTATTGAAGTTGAATGTCATATTCATTCACCACCATTAAATAAGTGTTTATTTCGTAAACATGATACTAACACTATGTGAAAATTTGTAATATAGACAACTCTTCTATTTTCTTTAACTTCAACTAAACACAGTCTTCAAAACAAAAATTTAACCCAAACGTCACAAAAGTATAAAAAAAGTCAAATACAAGTTAAAATGTCTTTCACTTGGGACGTTTGAAATCATAAACTTAGTGTTCATTATATATTTACTATCATTCATTCTATTATTTTCGTTACCTGAACGGAGGTTAACCCAAAAAACAAGGGAAGGGTTTGGGGAGAATGAAAATGACATACCAAAAGTGGATAATGTTTTTGCCACATATATGATTGATGGATCTATATTAGGATTCATTCCATGCAGAGCTGACACACATGATCCAGTTGGTTGGTGGACTGTAATGTCTGTATTTTAGTTTGTGACATCCATTTGGTGAACTGTAAAAAGCCTATTAAGCCACAGCTAGGTAGATAAACATATGGTTTTGAGAAAAATGAGAAAGAAGAAATGGAAAATGGGATGAAACTAGAAAGCAATAATTGATTCCATGATGCTAGAGTTTAAGAATAGATGCATAGAATAGAAAGTGGATGTGGCAAAAGAATGAGGAGGGAGAGTGAATAAGAGGTTTTTGTGGGGACATGGTGATTAGAACAAGTACTCACCATCAATGAATTTGAGTTGTATTATTGCAGAGAGCAAGTTGGTGAGTGGACCATGCTGTACAATTACGCTAACTCATCTATCTGTCAGCTACCTTTCCAAACTTTTCGATAAAGATACTCATTCCCATTGCACAAAAATGTTATAATGCACTTCTTCATTTTTAATACATTTTCACAGTAACAGACACCAGAATTAGAACTTATGATCTTTTTTTTTTTCTGCTACCATCCCTAGAAGTTCATTTTTTTATAACTGGGTTGTTAAATAAAAAGTGAGAGTTCTCACAAGATAGGTTATAGATAGTTGAATTCCTAAAACATGTTAAAAGAATAGATTATTTCACTTCGTGAATGAAAAAGACTTTGTTAAAAGAAACAAAATTCACTTTTGCATACTGAGAGATTTTAGTCTCATGACTTTCAACTATGATACGAGATACTTTATCCTCAGAAATATGTAATTTTAACAGATTTGCAAGCAAATTAAAATCCATTTTTGTTTAAAAATCAGCAATGGTTCTTAAGAAATTCTATGTAAGTTTAGTCCATGACAGAAGAATCTCAGAAAACCTTCTTTGCATTATATTTATCAGTAAAGTATCTGTTAGTTTTACTAGTGAATGATCTCAATGAGTAATTTGCATACATATCTTTTCTTTGAATCATGAAATCAGAAGAGAAGAATTTGAGTTTTGTTGCAGAGAAAGCATTGGGGTGAGTAAAAGTGTTTGTGAAAATTTTGTGAGACTAATGAAGTGGGGTATCGGGAGGGCACGTGTGTGAGAAACATTTTTAGGAGTGGTGACAGTGACACAGCTATCATCAACTACAAGTCATTTGTAGAGAAAGTCTCTTGAGTTAAGGACGCGTAGATAATGTGTCTCTTCAAGATAGCAATGTGAATATGTGGCCATAGGATCCATCTACCAACAACACCTAAATCCAGGAGGAAGAAGAAATTTTGAGAATGAATCAGTGAAGAGGTTAGAGAAGAAAGGGACATCAATCATCGTCCATATATGCTTCCATCTTTTTCCACACTCATCAACTTTTTCGCATGCAAACATCTTAAGGGTCAGTCTCTACTTTTTGACCATAAATAAAGGAGATAAATAAAACTGTGTAACATTAAAGACCAAGGACTTCTACATACACTGGTGGTTTTGTCTAATAAAACTACGTAACATGGAATTGGTATAGTGTAGTGGTAGCAGTAGTTGCTTGATTTTGACACTTGGTCTATTTGATCAAACACATTGCTGCACAACTTTCTTTTACGTACTTCCATCCCTGCTGCCACATTATGGTGAATCCAAATCTGCTGCAAACTTTTAATGTGCCAAAGCTCACCCCATCTAATATTATTCTTTGAATTTGAATATATACTATAATAAACTGATATAAACTAAACTTTAATATCATCTGATGCGTGAATGATATATATATAATATAACAAACTATGTTACATGTTAATAAATCTAAGATTTTGAGCTTGGATCCTGACATTCATGGCTTATCAGTGAGTGTGATTCAGGTAAGGAGGGTGTGAGTTATTGTAGATATTTGTGGGAAAAATGAAAACTAGAAAAAAGAAGACAGAAACAGCTGTTCACAGTTTACACTGTGACCAAACCATAGAACTGAGATATTCGGTGCACGTTTGGCTATGAGCCTATGACCGTTGGATTGGTCTTTGATTGACTCAGAGAGTTCATGATGGCAATTATGGAAAAATTAAATATCCAGGTGGGGCCCTCTTGGCTTAACTATTTTTGTGCCAGAACTTGTTAGGTGTGATCTTGGGCATGGTTAAAGCAAGAGAATAAAATAAAAGGAAATATTAGTCTGCCAAAGAAATTTTCTAGAAAAAGTAGCATAGTGAAATCCTACTCATTTAATGGTAACTGAAAGAAGGAATTTGTATGGTGCAACTGCAAGAAGCAGTGAGTGATGAAGATGAAAAGTGGTTTCCATTTAATGGAAGTTGTAGGCTTGGTAGCATTTACATTTGCTTTGAGGTGTGGCACTGCAAAGATCAAAACTTTTGTCTGTGTGGCTGTGAGGAAGTGATGCTTTGCTTGATGCTTGGAAAAACAAAACCAAAAGGCATGAGGATGTGATGCTCATTTTTCTAGTTTTAGTTTTTATCCACAAGCTTTTGTTTTGTGACTTGTAATAACTTTGTAACCTATAAACCCACACAACCTCAACCTCCACCACCCCTCTCATCTCTTACTCTTTTTTCTTTTGTTTTCTTTGTCCAAGACATTGGCTTTGGAGTCCGAGGTACAGTCTTGGAAGGATTCACCACATTCCTCACCACCCTTTGTGTCCTCCAACTTCTCTGCAACATTTCCTCGCTTTCTAGGCCCTTGTCTCACGGTACACGCATCTGCCTCTAAATCTTTGAGCTTTTCATTCATTTCTTTTTTGTTTCTTCCAAATCTCAACATGGGAATCCGTGTTTTGGATCAAGCCTTTGATTCTTGAAACACAACTTGTCTTTCAAGTTAAACCTCCCATCACTGCAGCAACATATATGTGTCTCACTCCATCATTGTTTGTAATTAGTATTGCTTCACGTTCACCGCTTTTCTCATCAATAAATCCACTCAACTCATGCAAAGTGTTGTTATACTTTCGCAATTATTGTACTTGATGTCTGATTTTTGCTTTCAAACAACACAATGGCTGTGATAGTTCTGCACTTATCATAATGCCATTCAGAAGCATACTGCGTGAGCTCAAGGAGATTGGAGAGGGTATCAGCAACATGTATAGAAGAGGGGGAGAGGGAAAACATGTGCATCGCCATGGAAAATCTCACATTGCACCAGAATGTTCTCTACCACCATCCTCCTCTTCCTCCTCCTCCTCATCTTCTTCTTCCTCTTCCTCTTCTTCATCACAGAGTCGTTGGGCTAACTTACCACCAGAGTTGCTTTTAGACATAATTCAAAGGTTGGAAGCCAGTGAAACATCATGGCCTGCACGTAGAGCACTTGTGGCATGTTCCTCAGTTTGTAGGCTGTGGAGAGAGATAACAAAGGATGTGGTGAAGACACCAGAACAGTGTGGTTTGCTCACTTTTCCTATATCACTGAAGCAGGTAATTTTAAAACTCTCTAGATAATTTATACTTTATTTACTTCAGGGTTGGTAGTAAATGATACTAATATCTGATTTCTTTTGTTTTTCTTTTACTTGTGTTGATCCCTTTCGTTTATCAGCCTGGTCCAAGAGACTCACCAATCCAGTGTTTTATTAGGAGAGAAAGAGTGTCTTCAACATATTGTTTATATCTCGGCCTGAGCCCTGGTAATTTCTGTATTCACATTATCCATTCTCCACTTGCAAATAGTTCTGTAAGAATTTCAGTAAAATGTTGAGATTTTTGGGAAACTAAGGTCAGATTTCGGATCTTGAATAAATCACCCTCTGAGGATCTTTTCTTTTGGTAGTTTCTTCGTTAGAGATCTTTGATCATCATGCTATGTTTCTGGTGAAGCGTGTCTTAGTTTTTATTCATGAAACTTTGTTGTGACGATAATAGGTTGGATCATTGCTTTGGCAGGATAAATTCGTGAGAATACAAAAAACCTTGTTTTATCTTGCTGTATATAGCTTGTACTGACAAATGAAGATTCAAGGATATTTGCTATAAATGTAACTGTAGCGACGGTGATGAAATATTATATGATCTTTGTGTTCACAAAATTTATTCTTGATTTGCATATAGTTTTGTTAGAGATTCAGAAAACATACGTGATTCCTCTTCGAATCTATTTGTTATAACTTGGAAATGTACTGCACCAGTGGATGGCATAGATTTTTATATGGACAAAACTTAGATGTAGTTTTTTTTGGTACTTTTAGTCCTATTCTCTAATCAAACTTGAAGTTTCACCTCACAAACTTATATACACCTTTAATACAACTTTTCTATTTCATGGATTATCCAAACTTTAATCTTGATGGAAGAACACTAGCAAAAGCACCTGAGAAATTGCATCTAAGTTCTGTCCTTTTTTTGTTACCTAGTATGAAAATATATTTTTGATTTCGAGACTTCTTTTATGTTCTAGTTACCTTTTGTTTCATATGCTCATCAAATCACCTTATTGGAAGTGAATCACAGTATGCTTCTGCTGATATACGTTTGACTGGAATCTGTTTTCCTTTTCAATTTCTACTCTTTCGTTGCACTTTGTTTGAGAATTGTAATATTGTATTTGCAGCCCTTTCTGGTGATATGAGCAAACTGCTACTGGCAGCAAAGAAGATTCGAAGGGCAACATGTACAGAATTTTTAATATCATTGGTTGCAGATGATTTCTCTCGAACAAGCAACACTTACATTGGAAAGTTGAGGTTAGTCTCACATCTCTGCTCTCATCTTCTGATATACTATTCTACTTTCTTTTGTTGACTTGATCTGTAAGCAATGAACAGGTCTAATTTTCTTGGCACCAAGTTCATGATCCTGGATGGCGAGTCCCCACATGATTCTTCACTTCCATTGAACTGCAAGTTGCAGCAAAGAGTCCATCTGAAGCAGGTACTTCCCAAGGTTGCTGCTGCTGCTGCTAACTACAAAGTGGCCACAGTATCTTATGAACTCAATGTCCTCCGAACAAGAGGACCAAGGCGAATGCGGTGTACGATGCACTTGATTCCCATATCTGCAATCCAAGAAGGAGGAAGTGCTCCAACTCCTTTGAAGTTTACAAATTATCTTAATGAGCATGTATCTGTCACCACCCCCACCACCACCACCACCTCAGACTCAAAAGGAAGTAAGTCAGAAGTTGTTGAGTTTGACACAAATGAGACTGAAAGTACTCAAGAATCAAGCCAGAGGGCAAGGGAACCATTGGTTTTGAAAAACAAGGCCCCGAGATGGCATGAACAACTGCAATGCTGGTGCTTGAATTTCAAGGGAAGGGTTACAGTGGCCTCTGTGAAGAACTTCCAGCTCGTGGCAGCTGCTGAACCATGCCAAAATGTTTCAGCTGCTGAACATGAAAAAGTGATTCTACAATTTGGAAAAATCGGGAAGGACATATTCACCATGGATTACCGATACCCCCTCTCAGCTTTTCAAGCCTTTGCAATATGTTTGAGCAGCTTTGACACAAAACCAGCTTGTGAATGATTGATATCACGACTGGTGCCTACACCATTGTTGTCGATTGTGTCACTCTTCCTTGATATAAAATGTACATATTTTCGTAAGGAAGGAGAGAAGAAGCTGGATCAAACAAACAGCTCTCGTTCTAATGAGTACTTTAATTCTGCATGCACAAGTTTAATCTGTGTAATGCTATCTTTTAGGATTCATGTTTAATGGCAACTCTACTGTAAACAAGTTTGTTAGCGTAATTTCCTCAAGCATCACCCACATAAAAGAACATAACCATCTTCGTAATTTTCTTATAATGAACAACTCAATAAAAATATCACAGAGCATAACATAAAAATGACATGATATATGATAAATTACATAATGTGGATGTTGTTAACACTTATTGTTGTTACTAAGAGTGTTTGTAATTCCACTACACAGTCTATTTTGGATTTTTGAAGGGATACATGTGCTTGTTTCTTCTTCACATTATCTCAATGTCTTCAATATCCTTGTCACAACTGAACTTGCAACTTTGACGGCGACGTTTATCATGTGATTCGAGGGAAGGCCCTCTGATGCTTCTTCCAACCGTGGGCTGGTACGTGGACTTCTCGGCCCGGTTGATGTTGAACTGAGTCCTCTGAGTTTCCAAGCCCGGCTTAGGCTTATCATGGGGCCTGATGGGCTCGGAGGGCTTTTGTGGAAGAGCAATTTGAACACCAGGGTCTCTTTCAGAGATTGAACCATGAAACATGAGTGAGTTATTGATGCTTTGTATGTTGCTGTTGACATATGCCATCCCCAGCTCTTCTTCTTCTTCTTCTTCTTCATCTTCATTGGTGTTTTCTTCTCCATCAGTGGTCACCTCGTTGGTCTCTTCAGGATCACTCTTGTAGGCTCGGTGTATGTGGATTGAATCCTCTTTCTTAGCTGTCTCAGAACCTAAGTGCATTGTGGCTCCTCTATTGTCACCAACCAAGGTTATGACACTAAACTGTTTGTCATCCGTGTGTTGTGAAGGGTGCACAGTGGCTGTTAGTTTGTGTACAAACTTTGTGATATCATCTTTGATGCCCTTTTGCAGTGGAGGAGCCTTTTCAGCACTGGATGAGACAGTTTTTTCAGAAAATATGCTTGAGCTTGAAACGTTCCTTGTTCCTTCATCTGTTGAATTCACAACTCTTGTGTCTTTCTCGATGGGGTTGGTTGTGGCAAACATCAGTTTTCTCTCCACAGTTTCTCGTACTCCATGATGCTTCTTATCTCCACGAAACGTCTTGCCAAATGAATCTTTAGCTTTTGCTGTTGTTGTTGTAGTTGCTGTTGTATCTTTGCCTTTTCCTCGTGCCTTAGAGGTTTCTGGCACCACTTTTTCCTTTTCTTCAGGTTTAAGGGACTTGCTATTTGATGTTGTTGATCTTTGCTCAATTGCTGGAAGCTGTGTGGAGAGATTCTCTGGTTGAGAAGAGGTCTCCAATGACTTGGTGATGGTTTTCAAAGGTGACTTTATCTTTGGTTTTTCTTGTTCTGGAACTGGCTCTTCCATCTTCTCCTTTTCTTCTTGAGGAGTGGTTTCTTCAGTTTTCACGTCCTTTGAGGCCAAAGGAGATGAATAGGGCACAGAAGAAACTTGTTGTTCGGTGTCTGCAGACTGAGTTGAGATCCTCTGTGGTTGAAAAGATGTTTCTGGTGACTTGGAGATTGTTCTCAATGGTGCTTCTACCTTCGGCTCAGCTTCTTGTGGTGTTGGTTCAGAAAAGATCATCTTTTTCTTTTCTTCTTCGGAGGAAGATGATGCGGGAGGAGTGGATGATGCTTCAGCAACAGGCTTTGGCACTTTCAAGGCTCCATTATTTGAGGCCAAACTAGTTTTGGGGGATGAGGGAGCGATGTGGGACTTAGATGGTGAATCTGCATGAGATGAAGGTGGTGAAAGATTTTGAGGTTCAGCTCTTGAGGGTTTTTCAGTTTTTGTAGGACTAGGAGGAGATGGTTCTGAAGGTGGCACCAAAGAAGGCTTAGATGGTCTATGAATAGGTACACTAGTGTCTGAGTGAGGAGGAGATTTTGGTGTATCTCTCACACGACGAGCGAATGATTCAGAAGGTACTGATAGCCATGGGATCCTAAAGCGAAATGATTTACTCCTTTGTGCCATGGATGGTTGATAATATCTGATTCAACAGAAGGAAAATGGGTGATGTTCTTGAGGTGTTCTACCTTAATGCAATGCTGCATGTTGCAACAATCATAGGATTGTTATATATATATATATAAACACAATTTAAGTGTATGTTTATACCTTGGACGTACAATGGGACTTTCGTTAGACTTGATCAAGCAAATTCTTATTGCTTCATACAGAACATTTCACATTGATTCCCCTCGAGAAATTCTCCTTTGTTTCTTGCCTTAATTAATGTTCTAATCAAACGTTTGCCACCCTTTCAAATAACCAATATTGTCACAGCAGAGAAAAGAAATTTCTCTTACCTCTCACAGAAGAAATTCTGGTATATACTTTACCCTTGATATGGGTTATAGAGCTATTGTTTTAGTCATCCGTTCATTCACTTTTTAGGAACTAATTTCAGGGTTCAGTGATTGCATGTAAAAGCAACCAAAAAGTGCCTTTTTTCATATCTTCTTTAAGAAAATAATTCAGAGACAAGATAATCACAGCACAACTTCACGAAGTAAGCGGTTATAGCAAGCTATTCTCTTATCTTCATGGCACTGCCAATGTGAGAAACCAACCGTGTGTGGTAGGGATTTCTTTAGATAAACTATAATTTAATATCAATCTTTGTGAATCCTACTGTGATTTTAATTTTAATATTTAACATATCATGTTAATAAAGATGGTTTCTTAATTCAAATATTCCTTCTTTTTTTGTTTCAAGCAAAATTTTAATACTAAAACAAGACCAGAGTATGGTGTGACGTACTGTAAACTGTAGCTTGCACTGCCTTCTATTGTTCTCGCATAAGAATATTGTATAATTTGAAATGAAAATTCCAACATGCCACAGAAGATATTTGTATATACAAAGAACTAAAGTTCAAAAGAAAAAAAAAATTAAGACGTAAACTCAGAATATGAGCAATGGAAAAAATCCATAAACAAATTCATTCTTATTTGTTACATGGTATGATAAATCATGCAGACATTGCTTCCTATATAAGGCAATACATTTGTAACTCACTTGCAGAGAAAGACCAAAATGTCCCAATTCATGACCACTAAACTATCTCTTACGAGGTGCTCTAGAGACAGGCTTCAAAAGGTTGATCTTAACCTTTGATGCATCGAAACCCTGTGCCTCCATGATCCGACATATTCGTTGTGCATCCTGCTGAAACCCACCATCAATAAGGCCACTTATAATTCTCTCAAAATCAGCTTTTCCTAATTCATCTTTCCTAGATTCCAGTACGCCTAGAATTTGAAGGGCCTTCTTCTCATTTCCAACCCTTGCATACATATCACAGAGACTCACTTGAAGCTTAAAAGGAGGAGCCTCACCCAGCAAAGCTATTTTTCCTAAAAGCTGCTCAACTTCATCAACAAGCTGCAACTTACCCAACCAGTCCACAAGAACAGAATAAGTGGCTACCCCAGGCTCAAATCCATCGTTCTCTAACTGCAAAAGAAGCTCCAATGCATCGTCCAAGTAGTTTTTCTTCTCATAAGCTGCAATCATGCCAGCAGCACAGCGATCATCAGGCTTATACCCAAGTTTTATCATGTAGTCAAAATGGCTTTTTGCCTGATAAGGGTCACCAATGTGTGCATTTGCCTCAATAAGTAGGGTGCATGCCTCCTTACTCTGCTGGAACCCTGCAAACTGCATAGCTAATGAAATTCGGTCAGCTCCTTTAGTATCACCTTGTTGAGAAAAAGATCGGAGCAATGCCATGTATATTTCCTCCGTTGGTTTAATATTTCCTGAATCCATCTCCCTCATCAATTTCTCGCCCAAACTAGGCTCGCCATTATTCACATATGCCATGATCATTGAATTGAAGACTTGGAAGTCCGGTTGGAAACCCAGTCCCTTCAAGGTTTCAAATGCTTCATTTGCACGGTCATGATTGCCTCCCTTGCAGTACATGTGGACCAACACACTGGCCGTTGAAGCATCTAGTTGTATACCATTTTCCCTCATCTTCTTCAACAATCTCTCAACATCATCAAAGCAGTCCTCTTTAGCATAGGTATCAATAAGCCTATAGTAGTCAGAGACATTTGTTTGGAAAGAATCTTCAGCCAATATCATTTCAGCCACCTATGTTGAATCAAAGTAATTCACTTAAAAAACGTGTGTTGCATGAAAGTTCCTACAATTTTCACTAGCAGCATACGGAAACATATCCTTAGGATCATTCCATGTTCTCAAATAGGTAATTCATATAACCACATAACGTGAAAAAAATGTGACAAAATTAAGAAGCTCATATAAGCATTGTCGTGCACACACATACCTTCGAGTACAGACTACGATTCTGCTCTTTCAGGTTGTCAAGCAAATCTATCCATTCCACCCTGCTAGGTTCAACAAGCTCCACAAACTCATTCAACAGGCTTTGCAAAACATCATCATCATCCTCCTTCGACGACAGAATCTTCGACCTAACAACCTTAGCTTTCCCCGTAATTGCCTTCGGCTCCTGCGGCCAAAACACCTGTTCTGCCTCATGGATCCTTTCAGCCACTTGTGCCCACTTGGGATCAGAGAGATCAAGCCCATAAATCTTGTACCTTATCTTCCCTTTCCTCTTGGGAAGTCCAACAGCAACATTTTCCTTCTTCCCCTCCTCACCAACATCACTTTCCTTCCTCATTTTCTCCAAACCTTCGTAGAACTCATGCTCCTCCATCTTCTCACGCGCCCACTTGAACCTAAGCTCCCTAAGCAAATCGCCGCGAATGCCAACTTCACCGGCGAATCTGCACATTTCCTTAACCTCTTCGCACTGCAAGAAGCCCTTCATTTTCTCCTTCTTCCTCTCCTTGTCCATGTCCTCCAACACCATATTGCTCACCTCCCACACCGTTCCCCACAAATCCTCGCTGAAATCCCCCGAACCCAACGACGCCGTTTCAACTCCCCTGCCCTTTTCCATCTCCGCCGTAACCCTCTCCACGATCGCCACGAGCATGCCATCCACGGTGGCCTTGTCGGATTCCGGGTACGCTTCCTTCACCTTCTTCCGCATTATCCACACAAATCGCGATAGAAACTCGTTCGTGGCATCTTCGTCGTCGACGACGGCGTCGTTTTGCGTGGCATGGAGTTTGGGGTCGATGAGGGCGTTGGTGGGTTGGGAGGAGTGAGGGGTGGTGGTGGTGGTGGTGAACGGCGCGTGGAGGAAGGCGGGAAATGAGGCGCGTGAGTGGTGCGGAGAAGGGAAGGTGGCGGAATGGGATCGGAAGATGGCATTGAGTCTCTTGAAGGTGTGTCTTGAAGTGGAAGCTATGGTTCTCCAACTCATGGTGTCTCAGATTGAAATTTTAAGAACCTAATGGGACTGTGTTAGGGTTTTAGGTTTATGGAGCTTCACTCTGCAACAGTAACGTGCTTACTCATCAACAACAACAACAACGTGAAGAAGAAAGTGAAATGAGAGTGTAATTAAGACATAGGCCCAAATTCTTTGTAATGAACTGAGCCCAACATTGTGACCAAAAATTAAATGTAAGTCAAATTCTTCTTACACTTCTAAATCTTCTTCCTGTAACTTAATAAATATAAAAATTCGTTCTAAAGTCATTTAATAAATATATATATATATATATATATATATATATAAATTTATTTATTTATTTATTTGATGACAAAATTTAGAAGATAAAAATAACTTTTGGATTACATGAAAGTTAAAATTACCTTTGGAATTACACAATTCAAAGAGGTTATTTTTTTTCTTAAAAGAAACTTTTAAATTGCACAATTTAAAAAAATAAAAAATATTTTAAGATGAAAAAATAGTTTTAGATTGTACACTTCTAAAGTCATTTTACTTTTAAATTATATAATTTAGACGCTTTTTTTCTTTTAAATTGTACGATTCAAAAAAAAAAATATTTTTAGATTTGTATAATTTTGAAGTTTATTTTAACTTTGACGATTGATATTTAACTTCATATTATTCAAGAGTCATTTCTTAACTTTTGAATTATCCAATTGAAAATACCAAAAGAAAACTTTTATATTTATTAAAGTAAAGGACGAAAAATATGGAGATGACGGAAAAAAATTGCCTAATTGTAAATAATTTTACAACTCTTTTCAGAATTTATTTCTCTTTACAAAAAAAAAAACAATAGTGTTGTAAAATTTAGACTTAATAACAAGATACATGAAAAAGACAACTATTTTGTAAAAAACAACGAGATCCATAGTCCAACCTGAAATAAACTGCAGTTTGAGTTATTTAAATTTAAATATAGTGAAATTCCTAAACTCCAATAAACATGAAAAATCAATTCAAAAATAACAGTTTTTTAAAGAACCAAAGATTTTTTTTTTTATATTTACTCCAATTTGTTTATTTGTTAGACCTTCTGATTATCAAAGATTACTTGGTCCTTTTAAATGTTCTGATCACAAATTCCAAAATGTTCTGACCCTAATTTCTGGAAGGGGTCATTGTTTCTGAGATTAGATAATTACATAAGAACAAAAACTGAATTCCTAAAACTTATTCCACTCTGCTACTCTGGGACAAATCCAATCAATTAGGATCCTAACAAAACAAAACACAAATGCTTGTTTGGAATTCAAAAATCACCTTCTATGAACACTACACACTAACAACAAGCACAAGTAACACAACCTGAAGAATCAAATGATCATAAATCTCCAACTTCATCATTGACTTGGTTCTCACATAATGCTTCTTCAACAACCTCAAAGGATTGATCATGAAAATCATGTTTTGGTGAGTGATCTCCATCTTCAAACTCACAAATGGATTTCCTGTATTTGATCAAGAGATACAACAGGTATTCTAGAAGCTCCTTCTCCTTTGGGTTTGTTTCATTCACTTCATCAAGTTGATTCTTAATACTTGCTTTCTCTACTAAGACAGAGAATGCAGATTTGATCTCCAATCTTGAAGTTGCAATCTGTATAGCTTCAAGTTCTTCCTTTTCCATAGAATCTTCATCTGGGAAATTCTTCTCAAACAGTGAAAGTAGTACCTTCCTAGCCTCTTCTGCAAATTCCAGGCAAAATTTTGCACTCCTAAGGTCATGTAGTATTGCAGATATCTGTATTTCAATTCAATTCCCAGTCTCAGATATTACCAAGTTTCAAAAATCACAAGTCACACTAGTACAAACAAAACACAAATGAAGAATTAAAACTAGAACTCATGCTTGTCTTCTTTATTAATTCTTCTAAAACTATAGTTTTTAGTGTTTCATAAGGAGTAAACTCAAACACATTCATGTTATGCAGAATAACCAACCTTATCAGCCAATGGTATTGTAACTGCACCTTGAATCTCTGTCAGATACAACTCAAAAGCGTTTCTTAGTTTTTGACATCTTGAAAGTATCCTTCGGGATGTGATTGCCTAACCAGTTTGTAATCCAGGTTAGTCATTTCAGACCAAAACATTTCAAAGTATGAACAGTGTGAAGTGTTCAAAGATTATGTATCAAACTAATTTGGAATTGATGTATCAGCATCATCATCAGAGTGAAGGTTTGAAGTTCAAAAAGGGTACCTACCAGGTAGAGTTTACTGCATTTTGAACAATCTTTGATAACTGACTTGGCTTTTGCCAAAGTGAGGTGTAATGAACACAATGCTTCTATCGCTAACTTGCAATTTGGTCTTGCAGATTCAATATCTAAAATTACCAGTGAAATTCTATCGATGAGTCTATGAAGCTCTGAGCACAAAGAATTGTGTACCTGCACAAATGAAAATATGAATGAAGTGTAATCACACCAAGGTTTTACAGAATTTCATCTCTTCTAGCACTTAATAAACAAAATGATTCATCAACTATTTCAGCTGCACTTATTCAGCATCTTGAGAGAGAACCTTACTAACACTGCTATTTCTACAATCAGATGAACTTTTTTCTTCAATCTTCAAATTCAAAGACATAACTTGGTGTCTTTTTTTACCAGAATTAAAGTTTCACAAAGATAATTCCTTGACATAGATTAAAACAGCTTTCTGATTAAAGAATGACACTGAAAACACCAACACAGAACTGTTGAAAACCATCTTTAAATTCCTGAATTCAAAGACTGTTGGTACAAAATCTGATAACTGAGGCACACCCTTTTGCTTAAAAATAAAAACTTGCTGGTGATAACCATCACAGAGATAAGATGGTACCTTATCTTTACAATTACTTGCAATTGGAATCTCTAAAACTGTTGCAGAGTTTCTTGACATGATAAAGTCAGAGACAGAACATGGAATGAGCAACAAAGAGAAGAAGAAATGTGATCATATGCTGCAGAACCCAACAGATATCTTGAGCAGCCGGCACACACACTAAAGAGAAAGACACATTTTATAGCAGCAGCTACATATCTTAATCAATAATTGAGTCATTTTGCAGCACATAAACAAAAAAAATGGTACCTTTTGATTCTTTTGCTCTTGGACCTTATTCACATTGGATAAGACGTGTAAAGAAGGGTAGGTTCTGTAGTTTCTGAAGCATTATTCAACCATTGACCATATCATATTGACGAAGAAATTTAAGATTTTTACAGTAACCCACTAAGCATCACCAACTTACACATGAAAAAAAGTATGTTTTGGTTAGAAATTTTCTTCCTTTTGCTCAAAAGTTTTCTCACAGGTTGGCTCTTGTTTGTTGACTTTTATCTCGGTGTGTGGGGAAGATCCATAAGAAAAATCTAAACCAGGTTCATAAGAAAGTATAAAAATTATCATTTTTTTAATATTTTTTTAGATAACATTCTTGAATTTTTTAAATATCATTGATTACATTGTATATTTTTTTCTTAACTTTAAAATCTGGTTTAGGTAACATTTACTTTATTATATTTGTTAAGCAATGTGATTGGTGGAATTAAACCATGAGTAATAATCATAAGTAGAAGGAAGAGGGTCCACAGAAACATGAATGTGAATGAGAAATGAAAGTGCTTCTAGAAAAGAAAAAATGTAGTCTCTGAAAAATACAAGAAAAAAAAAGGAACGTGGAGGGTCCCACAGGTCAACGTGTGTTCCCTAGACATGGTCGAACAGAGTTGGGAAAATGAAAAATAAAAAGAAAAAAAAATAATTGCTTGCGTGTTTATTGCTGGTGCGAATTTTAGTTACGTTTTAGTTTACTTACTGATATCCAATTTAAATGTTAAATATATAATTATTTTAAATATTGAAAATATTCTTATAATAATATTACTTCAGTTAAATCTATTTTTGTCCCTCAAATTTCAGTAAAATTTAAAATTAGTCTCTTTTTTAAATTTTTGACTAATTTACTACTTCATCTTTAAAAATGCGTGAATTTAATTCTTTTAACCAAATTTTATTAGATTTATATGATGTTTCAAGCACATTTCATGACAGTATTTGAATTGTTTACACTATTTGACACATTTTTGCTTTAATATTAACTCAAATATTATTATAAAATGGGTTTAAAATGTCAAATAAAATTAACAAAATTTGGTAAGAAGAAGTAAATTCACGTATTTATAAAAATGAATAATTAAATTGATATAAAATTTTGAAAAGAGACTAATTCTAAAATTGACTGAAATTTGAGAAAACAAAAATATATGAAATCCATTTTACTTCCATGAAGATTAAAAAATTAATTGATTCTTTTTTCATGTCCGAGACAACTTATTAAAACTAAACAAGTGTGGAACAATACACATAAAATTATGAATATTATCATAATTTTATTTTTTTTCTAATGTCATTAGTTATTGTTTAATCAAAAAATAAATTTGTTTTTTAAAAGGTTGAGTACATCATTAATTTCTACAACCATCACTCATACAAATGAGTAAATTAATTTAAATAAAATTACAGTTTTCCTTATAACCAAACAAAAGAAGATAAAATTGTTAATATTCTTACTAAACCTCAATCCTTTAAAAAATTGTAACAATCTTGTACGAAACTACTAAGGAAAAGATTAGAGTGTATAATTAGTAAAGCCGCAAATGAAGGTTTTGCAAAAGAAACATTGTAAGATGGTTGATGCCGAATAGTTGAAAACATAGAACACATAAAATTAACCAATTATAACAAATTTGGATGTGAGAGCCGAAAAGTTTACACTTGTGTGAACCCCATTTCAACCCAAGAAAGCACTTTCATGATCCTCATTAAGTCAATTATATCCAATGATTTTGCATCATATAAGGACCTAGTTTTAGCCAGATAGATAAAAGTTTCACTTAATCGTTGCTGCATTGAGGCTACCATACTGTCCCGAAGGTGTTTGTTGAATTGTCTCTAAGGAATTAGCAAAACAGGGAAATGGCAAATATAGGTTTGGTATTTGCATTGGTTTTGAGTGTGACATTGCATTCAGTTTTGTGTGATGATAATCCTTGGCAGAGTGTGATTGAGCAAGCAAAAAGCGAAGCAGCCAAAGCAGGTTTATCTGAGGACACAATATTTGGGGCTGAGAAAGCTGTATCAGATGGTTCTGCTAAAAGGGCTGCTGAGGAGGCCTTAAATTCAGGATCTCTAAATGACTGGGTTCAAGAAGCTCGGTAAGAACATGTGTCTCATTCTTATCTCCTTTTACATTTTACACACACCATCAACTTTTTGTGGTAATCATAAAACTGTGATCTTGAAAGGTAATTTGAAATGTTTCTGAAACAAAAGTAGTTAGATGTTGGTGTGTTCTTACAAGATTAAAATATAAAACTACTCAAAAATTGATTGTGATTGTTGCTGTTATCACAAAACAGTGTTATGGGTTCATCTGGTGCAGTACAGAGTCTTCTTGATGATGAAGAGGAAGACAATTTAGGAGAACTAGAATTTGCACCAAGAAGATCACCATCAGAGGGACCATCAGAGGCACCGGCATGGGCACCATCAGAGCAAATATTATTAGAGGAACTAACAATGGAACTAAGAGAGGAAGAAGCATCAGAGGCACCCCAAGCACAATCACCCTCTGCATAATGAGATATGATACAGAATTGGTAAAACACTGTGTAGGTTAAGTCAATATTAGTTTTAAGTAAATACTCTGTATTGTATAATTATTTCAACCTTTTTGAAACATGCTTTATGGTGTTTGCAAAATAATGCCAGTTAATTGTAATATGTCAATTGATTATTGGCTTAATTTACACAAGTTTTGTCATCAAGGAATGAATGAAGCAGAATCATTCCCAAAGACAAGGTGTGGGAGGAAAGAAATGTTAGCATAAGATGTACAGAAAGATCACACTCTGGTGCTGTTAACATAAAAAGTATTGTATTTAAGATTTGTGATGAGGATGCACACCCATCATTTTTTTATTCTTTGACCAGTACACTGATGTACATAGAGATAAAGTTTGATTGTTTTATGAAATGAAATAGTTTTAAATTTACTAAAATTTGTATCTGAATGTGTTAGGAATAGAGATTAAGTTAAACATTGAGGACCCAGAATAAAGTTAAAAATCATATAATTCATTGTTCTGAAATTTTGAATTGCAAATGATTTCAATGATCTCTGAGTTTGACTAATGTCCTGTCGGTATCATATCTCTCCCAATAAATTTCCTCAAACCACACTTTTTATTTTAGAATTTTCTTTTTTAAGCTGAAGACCTGCAACGCACAAGTCTTATAGTAGAATACCCGCATTCATTCCCATTGTTACTTTGTGAATTAGTAGAAAAATAACTGCTCAGTATGTTATTTGTTCAATTAAAAACACAAAAAAAAAAAGAATTGAGAATTGTTAATATATATATATATATAGTCTTTTAATTAGGTGAAGATTGGAATTGATTCATCTTTTAAAACTTTGATCTAATTTAGTCCCTCGTTTTAGAAACACATGAATTTAATTTTTTTCTCATCAAATTTGGTTAAGTTTATTTAACGTTTTAAAACATATTTCATGATAACATTTAAGTTGTTTATACCATTTAACACATATTTATTTCGATATTAGTTAAAAAATGTGTTTGAAACAATAAATAATATTAACAAAATTTGGTTAAAATGACTAAATCTATACATTTCGAAATATTATAAACTAAATTGGCCCAAAGTTTCAAATAAAAACTAATTTCAATCTTCAATAAAAGTTAAAGGACAAAAAAATATTTAACCCTATTTATAAATAAAGAAAAGATGCACAACTTTGAGAAAGGAGATTTCAAATTCTTATTTTTTATATGAATTTTTTGAAATTTTATAATTGTAAAGAAATTAAAATACTTATATAAATTTCTAAAATCTCAATTTTTAAAAAATTTATATCGAAATAACATATTTGGTTATAAAACTTTTTATATTCTTATAAGAATGATCTACGTACCTTCTAAATATTTTTCATGCAAACATAAGATAAGAGTTGAAATTGTTTGCTATGCCTTACTAAATATAGAAATCCAATATATGTGCCCCATATCTTTTCATCATGAATTAGTCATGTTTAATTTTATCTTTATTTCCTTTAATTTTTTTTCAAGTAATTTATTTGAGCTTGAATTCCACCTTGAAGACAACTGTGTTAAAATAGACAAAGAGTAAATATAAACATACTTTATATGTTAATTGTTGATTTGTAACCTAATGTTTCTGAGTTTCTTTTCTAACTTTAAGATGAATATGTTGGATTGACTTGTGAGATTATTTAGATTTTTTTTAGAATTATGATTTAGTTTTTGGGATAAATGATTTATTTTTTGTCTAAAATGAGAAAAAACAAATTTTTAAAATAGGTTTGAACTTTTTAGATTTTGGTTACATATTTAAAAAAAAATGTTAAATTGAAGAAAAAGAAATTGTAATTTTTTTAATTAAGTGAATCAATCCGTTTAACCCACCAACCAGTGGTGGGTCGGCCCAACTCAAACTCAAATTTCTTGAGCTCACTAATAAGTAAGTCAGATTGGGTTACTAAGTGACCAACCCTTAATGGACTGGGTCGGGTGACCTATTTTAACCGTTTTAATTATCGGTTCATAATGATGTCTAATATGATCTTATTTGGACTATTATATTAACTTGGGAGGTAAACACATGAGACATAGACAATCATTTTAAAGTAAGTCTACTCCTCCTTGAATCCATTTTCATAATTTACAAGTTTTGTGTTTTGAAATTTTCATAAAATTACTTTTCTTGTTCATACCATATCTATATGACTCTTTATTTTGCATAAAAAAACATTAGACCTTTGTGTGACTTCTTTGTCAATAAAATACTTCATTCTACCCAAATATATATTTCATGTCGAAATAATGTTTTATGAAGGTTTTAAACTCTATAAACCTAAATGATCATTCTATGGAAAATGATATAATTATTATACCTTACAACCTTAGGAAAAAGACAATGACTGACGAGAGACAAATGTAGAGACCGAATGAAGTGTCATGGACATGGACCTCTTTATCCAAAAAAATTTTGAAAACAAGTTTGCTTCTACTTTGGGTTGGACTCTTAAGTTATGAATGAGGTGAATTTTTATTTTATTTTTTATGTCTTTGTTGGTTCACTAACCCGACTCATCACGGATTGAACTCAGATAAGTCAAATTTTTAGTGAACCAAATTCATTGTTGATCATACTAAAATTGTAAATTTATTTTAATCCAACCCAACTTTAATACGTGATGGACAAAGTTGTCTCACATATTTTAACCCATTTTAACAGTTTATTAATAGTTAATTGAGCCCATGAACCTTATTAATAAGTATATGACAAATTTTACTTATCTCACTTCAAACCACATGATTTTGTTGTGAGGGAGGAGATTTTCAAATTATTGGTTATATCAATATTGATTTTGTTGATTTTCAAATAAGCATTTAGTATTAATTTGTGGACTACAAAAATAGAACTTATTGTTGGAAGCTCATGTATTTGTTAAAAGAATTGTTAAGTTTATTTTAGATATTTTTATTTGTAGCTTAGTATGTTTCATTTTCCTAGATGTATGGTGTTGTACATACCTAACAATTCTCTTTTTGTCTCATTTTATTATGTAAAACATTTATAGCCAAATCAATTTGTCTACTAGTGGAATTTTTTTTTCTCCTAATTTTCTTCTTTCTCGGTTTAGTCTTCCTAATACTATATAAACCATCAATTTTTTATGTAACCACTACTATTAATTTTATATCTCAAAAGATATAGAGAAATATGGTGTCTCTTTCCCTTATAACTTCTTTTACACAACACAATTTTTAAATAATAAATACCCTATTTTTTTTATAACATGTACTATTTTTATGGTTGATAATCTTAATTAATGATAATGGTATTGGTTTTGTCAGTGACTTAACAATAAACATATTCTAATCTTCAAAAGTGACAAATCCAGATAATATATAATAATAGAAACACATGGATTTGATATAAATGGGAAAACTTAGGGGATTAAAAAATATAGGGGTGTAGATCACATGTTCAATTATCTAAGAAAATATCAAAATATTATTTATATATTTATAAGAAAATATCAAAATATAAACGTAATTAGTTGACTTAAAGTGTTTAAATTAATGAAAATTGCAGAAAGAATATATATTTAAAATCAATATAACATAGATTGTAATATATAGTGAGTTATATTAATACTTGTGGTATTGAGAAGTTATTGAAATAATTAATTATGAAATTGAACATGTATCTTTTAAATAGATATGAAAAATAAGTAAATTTGACTCATATAAGTTGTTAAAATATAGAACGAGATTTTATCCCGATTTAAAAATTTTCAATCTAACTCTATGTAGATTGACTCAATTAATTATGCATATTGTTTCTTGTTTTATTTCATCTACTAGTTGTTAATTTTCAGTTTCATTTCAAATAAAAAACATTATAAAGATGTTGAAGTTGTATTGAATTTTAATTTGAATTTAAATAAACAAAATTATTCTAATAGATTGAAGAATTTAAACAGAAAATAAGTGTCACTAAACTTAATTTGAACTTATTTAACCAAATTAAATGAATTGAGTTTATCTTGACTCAACTGGGAAGTGTTTAAACTTTTTTAACCTAAGTCAGCTCAATTGAAACTTATTGACTTTTCTGCTTTCAAGTATCTGAAGACATTTTATCAGAAGCAATTAATTGATGAAAAAAGTAAATTTTATCGTTGAAAAATAATATTTTAACTATTAAATTTACAATTTTTTCTTATAATATGATATGATATCTTTTAATTAGTTTTAAAATATTGAAAATAAAAAAATAAAAAATTATTTAAAAAATTGTAAAGTTAAATAATTATTTTCCTTTTATCGTATATCTCTTTATAAAAGAAAAAAATTGTAGTTGAAGTTATTTATGAAGATAATTTAATTGGATATACCTACCACAAATAACATGACACGTGCAAAAATTTATTCAACAAATAGTAATCTATTCAACACGGAATATCCGTGGCAAAATAAAAAAAATGGTCAAAGTATGCATTAATTATTATAAGGTACGGTTTTCTTTCAATGTCTTTAAGTAACGTTTGCAGTAAATAAAATTGCATTTTTTATGTTATTTTCCGTAAAGTTATATAAACTCTGTTTTTCTTCGATAGTGTTCACCGATAACAACATAATTGTTTGTTTAACTTTGTCTCTTTCTCAAACCCACCAAAGATGGAAAAATTAAGAAGAAGAAAGAAGATTTGGTGGACAAGATATTGAACAGCAGCCAAAATAATTGAGTCTTTGAGTCGAAAAGTTTTATCAAATAAATGACAAATTAAATTTTTAAGGGTGAAATATGTTTTTATTCTCTTAACTTTTAGTCAATTTTGAAATTAGTTCATTTAACTTTAGACTAATTTAATCCTTCGTCTATTGAAATACCTGAATTTAATTATTTTAATCAAATTTTATTAGGTTTATTTAATGTTTTGTATGCATTTCATGATTATATTTGAGTTATTTTTAATATTTAACACATTTTTTCCTAAATGTTAAGTCAAATACTATTATCAAACACGATTGAAATGTTAAATAAATTTAACAAAATTTTATTAAAAGAATTAAATTCACGTATTTCGAAATATGAATGACTAAATTGGTCCAAAATATTGAAATAGACTAATTCTAAAATTCACCTAAAGTTAAAAGACAAAAAAAATATTTAACTCAATTTTTAATTAAATTTGAATATCCTTAAAATATTGAATGCAATTAATTTAGTTAAAATTATACTTGAATCCATTTTTTTATTAATTTTTTCTTTAATTTTCAATACTGAATCCATATTTTTCTCTTGCTTTTCAATTGATGTTTGAGACAATTCTCATGCATGGAGATTGTCAATTTAGCATTTTACCTCTAATTAGAGGAGAAGGGACAGTATTTATTTGATTTTAATTGCTAAAAATTATTTTTTTAATCATTAAGTGATTAAACCGAACAATTTAAATAAAAAAATTAATTTAGTCTTCTCTTCTTTAACATTTTGTGAAGGATTGAAATTATCTTAAATTTGGGAAAAAGTTGTTTTTCATATTTATAAATATTTTTGTTAAATTTGATTTTAGTCCCCTTTTTCAATTCATGAATTAATTCTAAATTTTTTTAAAATATATTAAATTGTTCCTTTCCTTTTACACCCAAATTCAGCATTAAGTAAGTTATTTTTCATATTGAAAGTTAGAAGAGAGATAGTTAATGTTAGGAATCCAAGTGTGAGTCTAAGTTTCATATTGATTAGAAATGAGAAAATAGAACACTATGTAAAAATAAAGACCCATCAACCTAATGTCTTAAGGTTTTGGGTTAAGAGTAGTGTCAGTGTCTTATGTGGTTAGGCTCGGGTCTCATTGGTATTGTATCTCCCCAGTGAAACCCCTCTGTAAAACCTGACAGTTAATATATTTTTAAATTTAGAAACTAACTTATCAAATTGAAAATATAGAGATAAAGATCAAGTTTTTAAAAAAATGAATGAAAAGAACTAAAAACTTTATTTTTTTCTAAAAAATGTAATTAATATCGCAAACCTCAATAAACGTATAATAACCAATTATCCTATTTAGGGTGAGATTTGTTGTAAACTTTGTAAAAAGAAGTACACATAATATTTAAAAGGGTTAAATATGTTTTTGGTCCCTCAAGTTTCAGTAAATTTTGAAATTAGTCCCTCTTCGAAACTTTATACCAATTTAGTTCTTCATCTTTATAAATGCGTGGATTTAGTCCTTCTTACCAATTTTTGTTAAATTTATTTGACATTTTAAACGCATTTTATGATAATATTTGAGTTAACATTAAAGCGAAAAATGTGTCAAATGGTATAAACAATTCAAATATTATCATGAAATGCGCTTGAAACGTCATATAAACTTAACAAAATTTGGTTAAAAGAACTAAATTCACGCATTTTTAAAGATGAATGACGAAATTGGTATAAAGTTTCGAAGATGGACTAATTCCAAATTTCACTTAAACTTGAGGGACCAAACACATATTTAACCCTATTAAAAATTGTATAATCTATAATTCCTTCTTTTTATCCATTTATAATTTTATCTTTTAAATACTTTTTTAAATTAAAATAATTATTTTATCAAATATTATTTTTTAAGCAATTGTTTATTTAAATTTAACTGTTTTTTATTTGATATTTTTTTAAATTTGATTAAATTTTAATTAAAAAATTATCTACAAAATAAATAAAATTATTTACAATAAAATTATTTATATTTATTTTTATAATAATAATAATAATAATAATCCTATCACTTTTTATTATAAAAAAATACAAATGGACGTATTTTGACCGGTAATAATAATTTATAACAATATACGAAAAGAATTTTTTTTGTGTCTACATTTTAAAATATCAATTTTATCTTTTAAAATATAATTATTTATTAAATTTTTGAAAATTGATCGTTATTTTTTCTTATATCTATTTATCAACGGTTATTTTTCTCGTCTTTTCTTATATATTTTACTTTATTTTAATAAATATAGTTTTATTTTATATATTTTTAAAAATGCATACAGTTGTGTATGCTAATAATAATAAATAAAATTACATGTTATTATAACGGTCAATTTGAAGTTAGGGTTCTTAAAATTTTATGCAAATTATCTTAAGGAAAAAATCTTTGTAAAGAAAGCATTAATTAACAAAAAGGATTGCATAATAATCTCTTCATAGTTTTGACTATTTTTAGGATATGTATAAACATGACGTGTATCCATGTAATGTCTTCAAAAATCTACAAAATGGATAAACATTAAGTAAGTAATGACGTTAAATAAAAGTCAAATGATATAAATTTGAAACTAAAAACATTTCTTATAATTTAAAATAGAAAAATATCAAATAGAAAGAAAAACAAGAAATTAAAAACATATTTAATAATACTTATCATATGCAAAAGATGAAAATTCAAAAGATGAAAATCAGAAGCAGCACGTTGAGAAAACATTGTCCTTGTTTCTTTCTTGTTATGTCGATCTTTAATGGGTGTTTGATTATAAAACACGTGGTGTCATGTCATATCTAATTTTCCTCTTATGCAGGTGTGTGTTGGATTGAAGAAAGAGGTGTTGACATTAAGAAGTAACAGCAGAAAACAGAGAAAGAAAAAATGAGTTTGAGAGAGGAAAATGAAGAGGGAAGGGATCTCAAGAAGCCATTTCTTCACACAGGAAGTTGGTATCGTATGAGTGGGAGACAATCCAGTGTGTTTGGTTCCACACAGGCAATTCGTGATTCCTCCATCTCAGTCATTGCTTGTGTTCTAATCGTTGCTTTGGGTCCTCTTCAGTTTGGTTTCACTGTAAGAATCTATTTTTCTTGCAAAATCAATGGCATAAGCAAAAGGGTAACTCCAAAAACATGATCTTCATCGTTTTCTCACAGGCTGGTTACACTTCGCCGACCCAAGCTGCTATCATCACTGATCTCGGCCTTTCTGTTTCTGAGGTATGATGCATCAATGAGAACTTGAGAATTGATCAAGTGTTGAATTGTTTGATTATGGTTCCTTGTTTTTGTTTTTCACAACTTCATGTGTTTGTTGGGCAGTTTTCTTTGTTTGGTTCTTTGTCCAATGTCGGTGCCATGGTTGGAGCAATAGCTAGTGGTCAGATTGCGGAGTATATAGGGCGAAAAGGGGTACCCTTTTATTTAGTTTCTCCTTTTTTTCTTGTGTAAAAGTGTGAGCTTTTGCTTTAATTTCAGTTTCTTGTCTGAAATTGCAGTCTTTGATGATTGCATCCATTCCGAATATTATTGGTTGGCTCGCTATCTCTTTTGCAAATGTAAGCTTGAATCGTTGTAATATTTTATTTACCTAGAATCACATTAGTTGCATTTCGATGTGAATCGAAAAACGCAATTGTTCAGGAAATAAATTGGTCTTGAGCTTGAGCTTGACATGTTCTTCATTTTCAGGATTCTTCTTTTCTTTATATGGGAAGATTGTTGGAAGGGTTTGGAGTAGGAATAATATCTTACACGGTAATTGTGAAATGTTTTTCATTATGCTAATGTGGGATTAAGTTATATATGGAAAAATTATTGAGTGTTCAAACTTCAAATTCACAGGTTCCGGTGTATATAGCTGAGATATCACCTCCAAACTTGAGGGGTGGTTTGGTTTCAGTTCATCAGGTTGGTTGATGTGATATAATGAAAGATAGTTAACATTTCTTAGATTAGTGATCCTTATTGTTTCTTTTCTGCATAGCTATCTGTCACGCTTGGAATTATGCTGGCGTATCTGCTGGGGATTTTTGTTGAGTGGAGAATCCTTGCAATTTTAGGTAATACCCTCTTGTTATCAGATGTCATAAATAAAACTAAGTTGGGAGATTTTGTGAAGTTGAATTAGATCCTCTACTCAAATTTTAAGTTGGATTCAGATTGTATCCTATGATTATTATTGGGCCAACACATAATTTCTATGCTCTAGATGTGTATTACTTGGCTTGAATGGATTTTGGTACTAGGCAAATGCATTTGCCCATGTTGTGTTAGAGGAGATCGAGTCCAGATTCTCTACTGGGTTTTTTAGTGTTATTCTCTCTTGAACATTAAGAATACACCGATGCTGGTATATTATAATTCTTTTCAATATATTTTCAAACATCAACATAAGTGTTAATTAGTATATTTTGAAGGCACAGTAGAGAGCTAGCACCAAAAATCTAAAATCTAAATTCATGTTTGAGATTCCCAAATTGACTAGAGATATGATCAATGTAATCCTTGTGATAAAGTTTGAGTAGTTCTCATCTTAGAAGAAAGTTTTGTGAAGTTGAATTACATCTTAAACCCAAATTCTAAGGTCATTCAATTCAGGTTTGATTTTATCACAATCAGGACATGCCTTATATTTAGTCTAAGCTTGGAGTGTTGGGAACTTTTAAACCCCATTCACTGTTTCAGATCAACTGAAGAAAGACATTGTTTAAGCATAAATAACACACTACTGACTTGTATGTTCTGCAGGAAACTCAAACTAAGCTCCTCTATGTTCTTACTTTTGCAGGAATTTTACCATGTACATTGTTGATACCTGGCCTATTTTTCATTCCTGAATCTCCTAGATGGCTGGTAAGCTTTGCGAATCTGTATTCATTAGTGTCGTTGATACGGCTGTTGAACAATATTTGAATTGAACCAAATTAACACTGAACTGAATCAAATTGTATGAAAGAACTGAACTGTTTAAAAAAACTGTATTGAATTGTCATAAAAAATTAGCTTAGCAAAAAAACAATTTAGAGTAGTTAAATTTTGTCCAGTTCACTCAAACTGTAATACAGTTCAATTCAATTCATTTAAACCAGTACACAACGTAGTTCAGTTCTCTCTAACCACTTTTAAAAATTAGTTTAGTTTTATAATAATTTAGTTTAATTCATGCATTTGGTCTTTCCCCTAGTCATTAAATTTGCCTTGATAGTAATCAAATTTGTGTTGATAGTTTCTCAAAGTGTGGTTGCTTTACTGAATTTAGGCAAAAATGGGAATGACAGAAGAATTTGAAACTTCCTTGCAAGTACTCCGAGGCTTTGATACTGATATTTCTGCTGAAGTGAATGAAATTAAGGTAATAAGCATTCATCAGTTTTATTCCAATGTATAACCCTCATGATTCTTACATTTTTATTGCCATTTAATGTATCCTAAAATTAACAATTTATGTGGAATCATGTTATTCAGAGGGCTGTTGCTTCAAGCAACAGAAGAACAACAATTCGATTTGCAGATCTCAAACAAAGAAGATATTGGCTTCCTTTAATGGTATTTCAAAAATCCATCTTCCTTATGGAGTTGAGTTGCATAACAAATTAGCATTGACCATTAGAGTCTAACCATTTTTTACTTACTCATCTTGCAGATTGGCATTGGACTACTTATGTTGCAACAGCTTTCTGGAATTAATGGTGTTCTTTTTTATTCCAGTACCATCTTTCGAAGTGCTGGTATGCTATGCTGATTTCTTATACTAGTCAGAAGTACTGTATCAGGAGTAATATGAGGGAACCGTGACTTTCAATAACACTCCTTTTCTGTTCAAAACCATGAACTGAAATTATTGAAGTGATGAATTCAAATGTTTGAAAAGTATTTAATGAAGCCTACAATTGTTCAATTGGTATGACAATGAATAATCACCTTAATGATCAGAACTTTCTTTTATGGGATGGGGTCATGACAAAAACTTGTTTCTCATGATTATTTCTTGCAATATTCTCATGCAATTACATATAAAATTATCCTTTATTCTCATCATTTCAACACACATTAAACAGGAATTAGTTCGAGCGATGCAGCAACACTTGGAGTTGGTGCAGTTCAGGTTCAGCTGAAATGAACTTTTTAATATCCTTTATCCAGTATTCTCAATTCATTGCTTGATAAATATTTAAATGTTGCCCAGGTTCTTGCCACTAGTTTAACCTTGTGGTTGGCCGATAAATCTGGACGCCGGCTTCTTCTTATTGTGAGTCTAAACTTTTCTATCATGTTTAGTTAATCTGACTATCTGTTTGGAGGATTAGAATAAAAATGGTCAAATTTTCCATTGCATTGCAGGTCTCTGCATCTGGAATGACTTTTAGTCTCTTGCTTGTTGCAATCTCATTCTATGTAAAGGTAATACTATTTTTATTTGTTGCTAGGTAAATATCATGAACTGTTTTATTAAACGTATGTACTTGTCTGAAATTTGCCACCTCTTATTTATATTTTTTCTGATATTTTCTCCCAGGCTATTGTATCAGAAACTTCTTCCTTGTATGGGATATTGAGCACAACGTCAGTGGTTGGAGTTATGGTATGTGGAAACATGTAAACTCATTATTCAAATAATGTTTTTGACTGCTTGTTATCTGAGTATTGAGTTTCAAACTTCCAATTGTTTCAGGCCATGGTTATTGCATTCTCTCTGGGAATGGGAGCTATGCCATGGATTATAATGTCTGAGGTACATTTCTGTGGTTTTATGATTAGGAATAATGAAGTTAGAATATCTGAAAACCTGAAAACAATACACCCTTTTGGTACCAAAAAACAGTAAACTAACATTTTTGGATTGCATGGATAAAGCTGTTTTGATTATTTAATTTCTTCTTGTGATCAACATTATACTTCTGAAATGGAGAATTGCACGATTGCATTTGCTTGTAACACAAATTGTTGAAATAAAATTAGTAGTGTTCTTTATTACTGATTGCATTTAAAGTCACTGTCAAAGTTAATTTGTTCAATGTATCATATCACAGATTCTTCCATTAAACATCAAAGGCTTAGCAGGGAGTGTTGCAACACTTGCCAACTGGTTAATTTCTTGGCTGGTTACACTAACAGCTAATATGCTCTTGGATTGGAGTTCTGGAGGTTTGTTTGTATACATTGCCTACATTTTCCTCTGAACATTTTTGTCATTTGTTAACCTGAAACCACCTTTGTTCTTCACAGGTACATTCACCATATATGCATTAGTATGTGCCTTAACTGTAGGATTTGTTACCATTTGGGTCCCTGAGACCAAGGGAAGATCCATTGAAGAAATCCAATTGTCTTTCAGATGAAGTTTCTCCTCAAGCAGTTTTCTTTCCACTTCTACACAAGTTGATTTCAGAGTTTGTAAGGTATCTGACATTATCATGTGGTTCATGTATTATTCATTAGATTCCATCCCTTGAAATTGGGAATCCTCCGGCAAGTTCTTGAAGGTTTTTGTGTGGATTGGCTCCTTCCTTAGACATTCACTTAGACTAGTTCATCCCGTAATTGTTACTTATTAATTAATTCATTATCTTATTTTGGTTTGTGGAAAATGTAAGCCAAATTTGTATTACTATTTATGCCCCCTTTGCAAATTGTGTTGCTATTGATTATAAATGTCAACTTATTTGAAGTTTCAGTTCAATTTATTTGGTATTGTGTTGCTAAAGGAATTGGTTATTGTTTTTAAAAATGGGGCTTCAGACATTAGTGTAGCTACAGTTCTAGTGAAACTCAAAACCTGACAGATTATAAGCAGAGAAATTGTTAATTGTAGTATTTACATGGATTTTCATGCAATACATACACACACACACATACATATATATATATATATATATATATATATATATATATATATATATATATATATATAAAATGAAAAAAGGAATCTTTTCAGTACTTTCTTGTGTCATAACTAGTTTTGGGTGGTTGTGGCAAGTGAAAAAGGAAAATGCTGTATGGACCATCCAAGCCATGGTATTCCACAAGTACAATTTGGTAGGATGGAGATACAAGAAAGGAAAAGAATGAAATTCTACATGTACAATTTGGTAAGATAGAGATAGCAAGAAAGGAAGAGAATGGGAGAAAAATAGAAACGTACACTCTCTTTGGTAGAACAGAGACAGCAAGAATAGAAAAGAAATAGGAAGAATGTATAAATTTGTGTGTTCTATACATGATAAATAAATAACAAAAAGTTGTGGTTTTTATTACGTTGGAACCTCACTTTTCTTTTTCATTGCTCCATGTTGCCTTCACACTCTAGCACATACAATACTAATTTTGATGCTCCACTGATCAAGCAACCAATATTCTTTTTGTAATCGATACAATTTATTAGAAATAAATAAAACTTGTTAAAAAAATAGAAAAATCTCCAATGAAACATGTTAAAAAAAGAAATGTTTGGATGTATATTTTTTTATTCATGATTGTGGCAAGAACAATCAGAACGTGTATGTCCTTCATTTATGGGTGCCGCAAGTAAAAAAATAAAACAAGTGGGCTTAGAGAATGGGTTTGGTATACAATTGTTTCAAGAATCAACAGGATCGAAAAGGAAAGAAGACGTTACAGTGGTTAAATGTGATTGGGATGTGTGTTTACATTGCTTTCAGCTACAGAGTTCACGTGAAATGTACGTCACAGTTGCTTAATGCGTAATCAGAGAGACGAGAACTAGAAATGCGAGTTGCAACAACTTTTAAAGGACATGCACTAAGGTCTCAGCAACGTACCCTCAAACCAGGATCACCACGTCCTTCTCACAACGTAAATCAAATCCTCATTTCCAATGACTATGCTTCTTTTCACTCAATATTCCATTGGTATGCCAAAATGCTAGTTCCTATAGCTTTTGGGGCAGTGCATGCCCCATTTGGGTGCTAAAAATTACTTCGAAGTTTGAATAAACTATGTAGATAGAGAACAACGAAATTTTTTGTGTACTTCATCAAAGCAATGATCAAGCACTTTGTTTAGTTTACAAAAAATACTCTTATATAATGGAGGCTTGTGTAACATATAACTATACTGCTACTGTGATTTAAGCACTTGAATATTTGGTGTGGCAAAGATAAACTGATTTGGCCAAACTGTTCCAGCAAATTGCAGAGGAAAGTGCAATATTAACAACTAAGGAAAGAAAATTCTAAAGAAATAAGCAAAGATATTACCAGCATTGCTGCACATTTTTAGGATCGGAAAACCCTTCAAGAAACCAGGTATGAGACTTTTTTAGAAGATTACAATGCAGTTGCAGATTATACCCAGCGAGAAGCACGACATTTAAAGGCTAGGAATTTAAAAAATATATATATATATATATATATATATATATATATATATATATATGTGTATTTCTCTATATATAAAGAGCATCAACAAGAATAAAAAAAATTCAGGTATTCCCATATCATAATTACTCCAGATACATGAATTTGACCAAATGGAAATCCACAATCATCAAACACAAAAGAGGCAGTGAAATACACTATGAAATCTACAACATAGATAGATAGTGGATCTGGAAACTAGTGAAGGGTACCCTGAATTCAATTGTAACAACCAGAGTATGTAACTGAACTATGTGAGAATTTCCACAGGATACTTATCGATGCAATCTTCCCATGGTCCATTAGGAGAAGGCTTAATATTTCTCAGTGCCTGCCAAACAGCACTGTTACATTTGAAACCACTTCCAAATGCAATTTGCCAAACCCTGTTGCCCTTCTTCACCCTCCCTTTGGCTTCAATGTAAGACAGTTCATACCAAATGGAGCTAGAGGAAGTGTTCCCAAACCGGTGCAGGGTCATCCTAGAAGCCTCCACATGCTCAGGACGCAGCTGCAGGTTCTTCTCCAGCTCATCAATCACAGCCCTGCCTCCAGCATGTATGCAAAAGTGATCAAAAGCAAGCTTGAAATCCGGTATGTAAGGCTTCACATCAGCTTTGAATAACTTCTTCATCAGCAAAGTCACAAAAAACAGAAGCTGCTCACTGATTGGCAGCACCAAAGGACCAAGTGTGGTGATGTTGGTTTTCAGTGCTCCACCAGCAATCGCCATCAAATCCTTTGACAAAGAAACTCCAGTCTTGCCAGCATCATCCTGCTCCTGGTAAACGCACCGGAACGCCTTGTCATCAGCACCGCGATGAGTCCTCACAACATGGACAAGCCGGTACTTGGCCCGCCTCCGATCGGCCGGCTTGTTCGACAGCAGCAGGGCGGAGCAGCCGACCCGGAAGAGGCAATTGGGGATGAGCATGGACTTCTTGTTCCCAAAGTACCAATTCTGAGTAATGTTCTCGGTGCTAACAACCACGGCATAAGTGTTCCTATGAACCTGCAAAAGGTCCTTTGCAAGATCAACCGCAATAACCCCAGCACTGCACCCCATCCCTCCCAAATTAAAGCTCCTAATGTTCCCTCTCAATTTGTACTTGTTAACAATCATGGCGGAGAGCGAGGGCGTAGGGTTAAACAAGCTACAATTCACAATAAGAATACCAATATCCTTAGGCTTAAGGCTGGTGTTTTGGAAGAGATTATCCAAGGCACCAAACATGACTTGTTCCGCCTCCGCTCTGGCCGCAGCCATGGACGGCTGCGGCGGAATAGAGTGCATGGCCTCGGGGACGTAGGTCTCCTCCCCGAGCCCAGAGCGTTCGAGGATCTTGCGCTGGAAATCCAGGGACGACTCCTCGAAGTCTCCCGTGAGGCGGGAGTGGTCCATGAAACTCCGGAAGGGGGCTTTGAGGTGGTCGGCGGGGCGGAAGCAGGCGGAGTCTAGAAGATAGACGGCGCGTGGGCGCGTGACGGCGTAAAGCGTGAGGCCGAAGACGAGGACGCCGGAGCAGGTGAGGATGGTGAGGAGGTTGTACTGGAGGTGGAGCCAGAGGTGGTGGAGGTCGGTGGTCTGGGAGACCTGGATTAGCGTGACGAGGATCAAAGGAACTAGAAATAGGGTTAAGAGGTTGGAGATCAAGTAGTGGTAACCTAATTTCACGTACTTGAGATTCACGCTCTGAAGGAAATCTGGGAGCGCCATTCGGCTCTGCTGCTGGATCTGAACTCCCACTGCGGAGCCGCCGACGGCTCCTCCTCCTCCTCCTCCTCCTCCGGTGGTCATCGGAATGTGAATGTGGATGCGGCGTGAGTGAATGAAGGAAGGAAGGAATGAAGAAACGTTGGTTTGTTGTGTTTGTTATATATATGGATAGTGTGGTGAGAGTCCAAAGAGGGTTACGTTGTAATGTTATGCGTTGGGAAGGTTCGGAGTTTGGAGTGTTGGGAAAACGGTTATTTCAGTGTTCCGTACACTGAGCACCAACACCTGGGACTGGGACTCAACACAAGGAGAGAGCAACCAATGTGCACCTCTGCTGCTGCTCAACGCAAATCATCTCTCTTCTTTCTCACACCTCTTTAAATAAAAGACAAAACTTTCATACATTATTATTCTATGTCCCGTCTATTTTCTTTCATATTTCAATCTGCATATTATAACGTTCATCCATTTAGACAAATCATAAATAAGGGTTTTAAGGATAGTCCTTAAAAAAAATCCTCAATTTTATTTTTAATTTATTGTTATTTTGGCAAATTCATATTATATTTGGAGTTAAAATTTTATGGTCCATGATTATTGGTCCCTTCTGAAAATATTTCTCTCCTACGGAAGATGGATGTTATTTGTGTAAAAAGAACAAAAAAATGTCAGAGACACATTTTTAACACTCATTAATATTGATTTATGATAAATCCAGAAAATGCAGAAATGTTGGGCTTAGAGACTGGTTGGTTGGTAGCTGGCATTAACATGTGAATAGACAGGCTTTTTGCTAAGAAAGTAAACTCCTCATTTTATCCCTTCAAGAAATTCACTTTGATCAATTATTTGAATCGAGTAAGCAAATAAGTTGTTTTCCTGTGACCTAATTTTTATAAATTTAATTAATCATGTGCAATCAGCATCTGTTAAAGTTAACATGCAAAAATAACATTATTCTAAATTAGTTCATTACCAGAATTGTATAATCAATAATAGATTAAACAATCAATTTAATAGGTTAAAACAAAGCAAGTTTCAAATTTTGTATGTCATAGACAAGGATACTACAGTCAACTTGTCTATATACTTAACATTTTATCAAATTAAGTTGCATAACTACTAAAACATTTTTTTACTCTATTTCTAATTTAACCATGCCAATTAACTAAACATTCACAGATTTTTTTTTTCTTTTTTTTTTACTTTTCCGTTTTCCGATTTCTCACCACAAATAATATGTAGACTAATTAATGATCAAGACAGAGACAAACTGATTAGTATATCATAGGAACTCAACCGAGCCAACCCTGATATATTTAAATCAGTGGTCAAAAAATGTGCATGATAATTAATGACCGAGTCAAATACAACCTGATTATTATGTCATAGGAACTCCACTGCGCCAACCCTGATTTTTATTATTGAAAAAAAAAATGGTGATGATAAATAAACACTTCATTTTCCAATACACACTCACAAAAATTAATGATATGACATTTTTTGTTTTAACATATAAAATAGATGAAGATGAATCAAATATAAAAGTAGAATACTTTTTTATTTAAGTATTAGATGGTGTAGGAAAATTGAGGAGCGTAGACGTAAACTTAAACAAGCGGAAAAATATAAAAAAGAAAATACAAGATTCCTACCATTTCAAAATCCATAGTTTTGAAATTGAAAGCATTGGATGGGATGATTGGAGGGCGTTAAACCCTGACCAGCAGAAATGGTTGATTCAAATCAAAACGCCACACGAGAAAAAATAATCTTTTGATTAAAGTTGACAAATTGATTTTTTCAATCCATGGGATGACAAGTTATCAACGTTACGTCATTCATGTCATTTTCAATAAGTATTATCGAATCAATGCATCCACCACATTTTTTTTGGGGATGTCATTTTTCTACTGAAAAATGGTATTTGCACATTCGTTTAGGTTCTTAAATTAAAACCCTCAGAGGCTAGATTTATCTGAACTACTCAAAACATTTATGAAAAATTAATTAAAATAATTAAGTTGTAAGTTTTGTCCCTTCAATTTCTAATATTCTACTCTCTTTTTTTTTCTATTTTTAAATTATTGTAATACACCCTCCTCAACTTTGCATGTGCTTATTTATATTGATTGAATCACATCTAATCAGGACTTTCATAAATATAATCGGGATTCAATAGAAGCAGAATAACAAAAATAAAACATGTGCAAAATTGATACTATATTAAATTTCACATCAGATAAACAATAATAATAACGAAATTCTTATCGTTGATCACGCTTTAAATTTGATAGGGACTAAAAATAAATGTGACCGACTAAGTAAGAATGCAAGGATATTTTACAAGTGCAGGAAATGAAATACAGGTCACCTCATTAAATTACGTTGGATTCCTGACAACGAACAAGCCATGCTTTACAAGTCAGTCCAGGGGAAAGCCAACAACTGGCGGCAATGTTAGCAATACCTTCATAATTCAAATGCATAAAAAAACGATGTAAAATGATTAAAAAGGGACCGTGATTAATAAACAGAACCCAAACTCAAAGATTTGGGTTATTTACATGCCGTCAGTGGATCTTTAAATACAAGTTATTCTTGAATTTTCTATAATTAAATCATGCTTTGCATTTTCACAGTCAATGACAAAAGATAAGGGACTAACGACTTCGCAGCCAAAAGTGTCCAGGAAGAAAAACATCACAGCATATACGTCACCCTTAATTTCAGAATGAAATTTTCAACCACCCGGGACACCATGCTTTCACTATGTATTGAATCTGAATAAATTCAATGTCAGCATGCGATTATTATTCTAAGAAAACAATGCATAGTCATCATACAGACATATGTTGCTGATAAAAGATGGTCCAATCGATTAACTTGGATCAGAACCCAATAAAAGTTCAGACATAGCTGCCACACAGTACATCCCAGCTTACAAATAACCAACACCAGAAAAGACATGTATAAGTTTAGAAAAAATGTTCCGATCAAAGGTTAAGATTCACAGTTTAAGCTATTACTTAGCCCCTGAAAAGTAAGCTACAGAACCTCCTTCAACAGTTTTTCGGTCAGACTTTTGGGGAGTCCCATCACACTGTCGGTTGTTCCCACCTGCAAATATACAATCATTTAGGATTCATTTACAGCCGATAGGAACTAGAAAGTAAAATGCCAGCAATTGTGTCCAACAGGAAATCAGCTAGCCACATCAACAGCCAGCATTAGACTTCCCCGTGCCATCAGCAGTAGTATACATATACCAATTAACTTAAACTGCTAATTTAGGTAAACGTGGAAATTTTCACCAAGATTTGAGGATAATCAGCATGCAAATTCATCCGTGCAGTCAATCCCAGCTAGTGGGAAAAGTATTGGTTGTTGTCATTGTCCTAGTTTTGCTTTAGTTTGAGAAGTAAGGAAATCCTAAACAAAACTAGATATGGTCTACAGATTTCTAAATCGGTTTTCTAGCTTTTGGTCAAGTCCAAACACAAATCTCTAACCACAGAAACATAAGTGAATTACAGATTCTCTTTTCATGACAACGAATGAATAGTTCTAAGTGGTGAACATTGAATAATGGAATGCTGCCACTTCATACTGAAGAACAGCTAAACGTAACTAATAGACCAGACCAGATATACGATGGCATTATCTATAAACTAAACTATTAGCGTGAGACAGGGACATGAGTCCGACTTGTCCTTGTCCTTGTCCCCCAAGATCAACGCAGCATGTCCACCAATCTATAGCTATTATTAAGATGCATTGATATTCCTAAGTATGAAAGAGGAGTCAACCAACCACTTCTTTGACAAATGGCAATATTGAAGGATGCTCTATTATCAGCCCACCAGCAACATTGAGAGTAATTCCCTCGTCAACCTAAACACGAAGAATAAGGATTAAAGGCAGATTAGCTACTCAGCAACAGAATATAGCTCCGCACTGAAGCACTGTCCGTATAAGAAACATCCACAAAAAGAAACAAATTGCAAGAAACAATACATACCAGCTTCTCAATGGTTTCATCAGGTATTTCATTGAAATATATCTGTAAAACATCACAAGACAAAATCATTTTACACAATAAACAGTAGAGAATGCACACTCATGTAGCCATGAACATCACTAAGCCAAGAAACAAAAAAAATGAAGGTTCAGGTCCAAGTTTGAAAAAAACAGGTTCCTCACTGGTATTGATAAAAGGTCAGAATAATCAAGAATAATAATACAAGTTTAGAACCACTTTTGAGTTTTGATGTCACTGTTTTACCAGAGAATGGAGGAAACTTTTTACCTAATAATTAGCATAGATGAGAGTAAAGATCATTGAGTAAGAATTCCCTTATTGTTTGTTGGACATTTATAGGTATCACATTCGATTTTGGACTTTTGTCAGACAAAACAGGAGACCGACTAAAATAATAATCATCAAGAAAACCAAAGGTAGGGAAGAAATATACCTCCACACGATCTGAATCTCCTTTTCTAAATCCTGTTTTGAGGTTAGTAACTAGTACAGATCCCACAGTTGCAGCATGCCTTCCAGAATAATCTAAAATTGTACAAAAGTCCAGTAGATATATATGTTTAGAAGTTCATAATCACAGGAGAGGTAAGAGAGAAAACTATTTATTAGTTGAAATAAGGTAGGACTATATAACATTAAGCAGACCTTTCAAGAATTGTCGAGCTTCTTCTTTGCTTGTTGGCTTTTCCCTAATCACACCTTCGTACACCACCACCTCCAAATCACATTTGACAATGAATGTAAGATAAAAGCAAACTTGGACTCAGAAGAAAAGAAACTTGACAGTTTCTGCTACAAACTAGTCTAGTCACCGTAAGGCCATTTATTTGAGGTAACAAGCACAAACTTGCCAATTTGAGCATTAGAGAGTGGAAGTCATTTAGGCTTTCTTAATACAAGGAATCAAATTGTTTGGACTGGACATATTTTAGAGTATCAATAAACATTAAACACTAGAACAGTCCATGAACCAAAAAGAAAAACTTTATTATTAACAACCACAAGAAGCATGGGAGAGAAGGAGGAAATTGTTTAGAAAGAAGCACTGTTATAGCATTACTGAATTTTTATGAAATTCACCCGCATTTTTTTTTCTCAACCATGTTTCTTATGCATGGTGATATTTTGAAGATTTACAATAGTAAACTAGAAACGAAATAATAAGAAGAATATAATGTATACTTGGTCGGAGGTAATTAATAATGTTGGCTCCGCATCCTTTAAGTAGTCATCAACAGGGAGCCTTTGCAAGATGGCTTCTGCCTAAGGAAAAGATGAGAGCAACTAATATAAGCGCCTGAGTATCAGCTGCATAACTATAAGAGAACAGTAGCACTAATAATTAAATGACCTAACCAGGTAACAACTTCAAACAGAGGATGACAAACTGAAACCATGATATCACTTTTTTTAAAAAATAGGAACGACTGACATTATTGTCAAAACTATGAGCACCATGATACCCAACAAATTACTCTTATTAGGTATTGCTCATGCTTTATTTATAAGAAGAGGAGTAATCAATAATACAAACACATCTTCCACAAAAATAGAAGCACGTGGAATCAGAACCCAAATATTAACGATAAAGAGCATAAAACCTCCACTTTTGTATTCAATTTTAACATTCCAATATTTGTTATAGTGTTAGAAAGATAGTTGCTCAATGATACTATGAAGAGTTTGGTAGTTCCCTCGAATAGTCAGATAAGAACTGAAAACAAGAAGGAAGAAGATAAAAACTGAAGTTTCTATGGCAATTTCACTAGGACAGCATTCGGCCTGTACTTATGGAAATGGGCAAGTTTTGTATTTTGTGATTTCTTCCTAAGAATGATCGAAGAAGCCGGATCTGTAATCTACAAACTGGAGTACACTTCATCCTTAACAAACTGTATATCCTCAATAAATGGCCCAGGTGACATAGAACCTAATAACCACCAACACTTAACTAGGGGGAACGCAACATACTGTGTCGGCTGCAATTAAAATAGTTGGTTCAACAACCCTCTCTTGATTACTGGTAGATTGCAGTTTGGATATAATGGCATTGGCCTGATACATATAATTCACATTCATAATCAGAGAACAATTGATCTTAAAACACAGTCTTCCACAAAGAAAAGGCACCAAGACAATTCACTACAGAAAGCAGTTATAGGATATCTTTCTAAGGTGTCTCTACTCTCAAGAAAAATTAGAGCTCAAGAGTAAACCACCATCTCGGTCCCAGAACAAGGTTGTCATATTTGAGGAGGTTTACGTACACTCACGAAGATTCTGTACAGTCGACTCATGGAATTGACTTGTAAACTCTTAAGAGTTTGTGTGACAAAAAAATAATATTACAAAACCTATTAATGACATATAGGCTTAACAAATACAACAACAATTCAACATTTCAACATCACAAGAAAGCAATATAGCAAGTCAAAAAATAAAATGTAACAGTACATTAATACTAAATAAGATCAAATTAAAAAATTTACCAAACTATGTATAAATTAATGAAAACACAAGTTATTAAAGTGAAAACACCTTTAAAATGAAGAAAATTCAAATCATTTAAGTTAATATTCTCACATATGTCATATTTTTTTAAAGATGAACTAATACAATTGACAAATTGCACCTCCAAGGAGTTATAGAAATTTGGTAGTTCCAGGAACTAATATGATTTTGTTATTGTCTCCAAGCCCAAAATGGTGGTCTACTCCGGTTATTTTAAAGAATCATTACTCATATTTAGAATATTTTTTTAAAAATAATAATAAAAATACGCAGTTATTTATTTAGAATAAGATGAACCGAAAATACAAAACAAGCACAATCCAACCTTGGCTTCAGCGAGAGCCATAACCAACTCTTCTGGAGTTTCCTTTCGGATGCTCTTCTCATCAATATCCGCAGTCTACACGAAACAGACACCGAATATTAGAGCTAAACCTGAAAGCACGATGAAACAAACATGAACGAACCATTAGTGTGAATTGGTATCCCATTTCGGACAATATCTTGCGGCGTGCGACGGAAGATGAACCCAATATAATCTGCAATTAACCATTAGCGCGAGTTAATTAACAAGGAAAATGAGTGATTAGTGAAGAAACAATGTAAGTGGAGAAAAATTGAAGTGAAACCCTAGGTTGAACGCAAAGAGTACCTTGTAGGAAGAAGTGGAAGCTTCCATCGCAACCTCTCCGATGGAATCAAATGGATGGCGGGAAATTATGCAAAATGGATTCGAATTACACAAACACGCTAACCAAATTCAAATTCTATTTGGGATTTCTAAACGCAAATTACAACTTTCTTTTTTCCTGTGCCCGTTTCTTTTTTCTACGGTATGTAAGTGTATTATTCTTTATGATAATTTATAATAAAGCTTGATTAAGTTTTATTTTAATTAATTAAACATTTTTAATTGACTTCTAAACAAAATTTATTGATTACTTTATATTTTTATATTTTAAATTAAATATTGACTTTTTTTTTGTCATTGAATTATTATATTCCATCTTATATTTATTTGTTTACATGTATTAATAAGTTTGATATTATGTGATTAATGATATTAATATTTATATGAATGATGACTTACTTTCGTTTAAAATGTGTTGAATAATAGTTATGTTAATCCAGTCAATTGAAAAGTAAAAAAAAAATGTTTAGTATTCACTTTGAAAAAAAAATTAATATTTGAATTGAATTTATGAGAGATTTCAAATTTAATTAAGTTTGATTAATTAATCTCTTTCTATTTATATTTTTAGAATCGATCATCATTGTTTCCTGTGATTAAATTGAAGAGCTTGTAATAGACATTTTAGAATAGAAACGTGAATGTTTAATTATTTTGTTTTTTCTGGTTGATAAAAATTGAAATAAATGAATTAATTATTTGATGTTGGTGTTACAGTGAATAAAATCCCTGCACAAGTCTTTTTTGCCAATCTAGGACCACAATGTTGTGATATTTCCCTTTAACTTTCATTCAATGTTTCATTAAATGTTCACACACAGAAAAAGTAAGATAACAATGTGAGAATTTCTTTTACCTTTATCAAAGGAAACATGTGTCATCAAAATCTAAATATTATTATGCTGATTTTGCCTTGCTTAAATTGGTTTCATAAAAAATATAATCAAAAAGATGTTATTTTCAAATAGATAATGACATGTTTATATGTAAATAAAAATATAACAACCTTCTTATAAAATTTATATTATTAAGATAATTTGGGATTTATTTGACAATTTTTAGCTATTGTAACAATCCAAATTTCTTAAATCATAAGGTATTTATGATAATAATAATAATAATAATAATTGGAGATAAATTAATTCATCTCACATTTCTTAAATCTTAATAAAATTGTTTTTCAAAATACATTATAAAATATAAACTTAATACAATATTAAAAATAAAAAAATAAAAAGTTAAACGAATTCTTTAATACATTCCTGTACTAATCCTTCGATCTTCTGTTTCAGCTCGTGTTACTATCACTCTCACCTTAATGTGTTAACACATAGGATATATTAAACCCTTTCTAAATAAAATGGAAACTGAATTGAAGACAAATATAATTCAATAAATAACATTGAATTAACCCTATAAATATTGAGATCAAAATATTAACTAAGTCTAAATTTATCTATGATTCATTTGTTATCCAGATATTTTAGTTAGTAAAACTTAATAATATTTCATATATTAAATTAACAACGAACTCTAAAATCTTCGAACTTATATCACAACTTGTTTAATCCATTACTCCCTTTTAAAGAGGAATTTGTGAAATCTAGGAAATAGAAGACGAAGCAACCAACAAAGTCCAAAATGGGATCAATTTCCATTTGGAAGAGTCTAGACACCCTTTGCGCGGGAGAGATTGTAGCCTCAGGTCTCCAACAAGAAAGTTGGAACAATTGTTGAAGAAAGTAACAAAAAGTCCAAAAAAAAAAAACATAAAGTGACATGATCATCTTTTAAACTTTTTAATCTCAATGTCACGGAAGACACTATGGTAAATATTTTAAAAAAGATTAAATATGTTTTTTGTCCATCAACTTTCGGTGAAAATTAAAATTAGTCTATTTTTCAAATTTTGATTAAATTTAGTTTGTTTTGATTTAGAAATACGTGAATTTAGTTATTTTAATCAAATTATGTTAATTTTATTTGACGTTTTAAACGTGTTTGGTGGTAACATTAAAGCGAATAAATGTCAAACAATATAAATAACTTAAATGCTATCACAAAACATGTTTGAAATGTTAAATAAATTTAACAAAATTTGATTAAAAAACTAAATTCACGCATTTTTATATATAAACAACTAAATTAGTTTGAAAAAGAGATTAATTTCAATTTTAAGTAAAAGTTAAAGATACAAAACATATTTAACTCTTTTAAATAAAATAAAAAAAACCTGAGGAATTTCTTTTAAGACTAACATTAAATTAACTCCACATATATTAGGACACTAAAATGTTGATTAAGCCTAAATATTTCTTTCAACATGAAAACAAAATTATTGATAATCACAATTTTTTATACTTAAAAGGGAAAATCAACATGGTTGCATTTTACCTCCGCAACTTTCAAAATTAATTTATTTTAATTTTTTTGTTAAAACAATATATTCTATGGAAATCATGAAAGATAAAATTTTACCATAAATAAAGTTTTGAATAGTTTGTATATTAAATTATAGGAAAATACGTAATATATATTTCACTATATAAATGGAATTTATTTTAAAAGGAGTGTTCACGAGCTTCTAGAAATATTTCTTCATCTCATGAAACATCAAATTTATATATTTTCAAAATCTTAATACTTAGTAAAAACTATTTAATCACTCTCTTTATTTGAATGTAATTGCTTTTAATACACTACTAAATATTTAAATTAATATTTTATTATACTATATAGATATATATTAAAAAACTAAATATGAATTTTAAAACAAATAATTTAAATGAACAGGGCATTTAGATAATTCATGTTTCGGGGTAGGGACCAAGAGCCTACTAAAAGAACCTCTTCAACTTGCGCTATCCTTCTCCACACCATTAACTTCAGCGAAATCCACTCCTTAGCTCGATCGGCTGGGATGACGATCGGGGTACCTGTCTAAAGTACTCCGATGCTTAAGTCAGTAAAGGACCGATCGGTGTATCAATATATCTGCTGTAATAAATGTGAAATTAAGATCCTCACCAACATACCTTTGGGCCCTATTTATAGTTTTCTGTGTGGGCCTGTGATTAGGGTTCCTTAATCACGGCCCAATGATCCTTTAATCAAGATTATTGACTCGTTTAACGTTAATTAACTCGATTGACTGACCGTCTGATCGTGTGACCGATGGCCGCTTGGCTGGGTTAGTTATATTGTTTTTAATAAGTGAACCATTCATGTACGTCTGGCCGACCGACAGACATATGCGAAGGGCTACACAAGTGTAGAGATTGATCAACCGAGGGTTGGTTCATTGATTGTCGTGTTATGGTTAGGTGCTGCACGTACGTGTCCGATCGACCGGTGTGCCATCGAGGGTCCGTGTCGCTCGACCAGGTGTTACCGATGGACCGGTGGGCCTGAACATGGTTGGCTCGTGACTTATTTCTTTAACCGTTTGACCGATGGTCTTATAGTTTAACAATGCTACGTGGCTAGTTGACAGAGCCGATTCTCCGGTGGTCCTGCAATTTATTCGTGAGGTCGTTCGACCGTTCGACCAATAGCCTTTCATGTACTAGTTTTTCAACTTTGGCCGATGGGCCTAAAAATTAGATTTGGCCGATTGACCGATGAGACATATAGTACAGTTCAAAATGTAGTTATACATACATCATAAGTGATACATGAATCACCTTTTGAAAACCTAATCAACCTTTACAAGTTCTTTCTTATCTTTATATATA
>Ga0214542_1001269_pt1 | contig 51376 bp, 22 predicted proteins | sample CNSS1metaG_FD_160096 | JGI IMG/M metagenome (GOLD analysis project Ga0214542, IMG submission 160096) | Root nodule microbial communities from cowpea collected in UCLA plant growth center, Los Angeles, California, USA - CNSS1 | ecosystem: Host-associated > Plants > Roots > Nodule | place: USA... | reverse complement strand
GGGTTTTTAAAAAAAAAGAAATTAAAAAAAAATATAAAAAAAAAAAAAATAAAAAAAAAAAAAAAAAAAAAAAAAAAAAAAAAAAAAAAAACCAAAGGAAATTAAATCAATACTTTGTGATATTCAATTAGAATAATTAAGCCTTTTCAAGAAAGAAAATGAAATCAAGTGGTATCCAATTAAGATATGTTACAACGGATAAAAAATCTATTGATAATAAAAAATATACAAAATTTAAAAAAAAAATATTTTTCAATACAGATTTTGATTGATTTTATGTGATTTCTTAATAAGGATGTATACTTATCACATCCATCAAACAATCCCACTGGAACTCTTGACACCTCCAGACTCTTTCTTTTTCTTCTTGCTGTTGGACTTTTCTTTCTTCCATTACAATTCATTCGCTCTTGTTAAAGATGGTAGAGACATTCATATGTACTTGGTACTTTTCTTATGACATCCCCCAATGAACCAATTAAGATTTTGAACCCAGTAGCATGCACCAGAAGATGCTAACACATATCTGACTAGTATAAGATTGAAAAATTTGCATTGTAAGATTGAAAAATTTGCATTGGTTTTACTTTTTGAATCCAAGTTTTATCAGTTAATTTATGATTTTTCATCGCCTCTTGTAATTTTGGATGTTTTATAAAAAAAAATTAAAAAAAAATATGGAGTTCTTTCAAATCTTTGTAAATGTATTAGCTTTTTCAAATATTGTAAATTCTTACCATATAAATCCATTAAAATCTAAAGTACAAAACCTTAATCATAAAAGTCTTTCGAAAATATCTTATAAGTCAACAATTTCAAAATTATCTTAAGTCAACAATTTTACATGGTCTTTTAAAATCATAATCCAATATCCCTTAAATCATAAATACTGTATGGCACTTTAATTTTGTAACTGATTACACAGAGGTTTTTTGCCCGTGTTTTTCCTCCAGTATCCCAGAAAGAGTTTATTGAAGTTCATAAGCTTTCTAACATAACTTCAAGAAATCAACCAAAAAGTTCATACCTCCAATGTAATTACTCCCCGGAAATGTCTCTCTTCTTGTTTTTTGGTGTATCCAAGCTGGCAATATAAGTATAGTTAAATCTCAGCACATGCTCAGAAAGATGTAGTTTGTACTCCCATTTCATAGCATAAGCACCAATATCAAAAGGACCTCCAAATACAACTTACAAAAGTTGAGACTGAATACAAATTCTTACATAGTGGATCTAGGTCTAATTCATTCCTATAAAACTGACTTCTAAGACGAGGATCGCGTCCATTTATATACTATATTTTAGCACTACATCTAGTTGATTTGGGATTTGGATTTTTCCCAATACACCCACTCACATCTAATACAATTTTTCAAAACAGATCTAGGTTTAATACAATCCTACAAACCCGGTTTATAAGGTAGAGATTGTTCCCACTTATGCACTATATTTTTTGCATTATCTCTAATTGACGTGGGTTTGAGTTTTTCCCAATACAAAAATATGAGAACTTCTCGCTCATAATAACAGATAGAATGCCTGGTAAGTTTTAATAATTAAAATGAAGGTCTCGCTAATCATAACATAAATGGGCCATATTCCATCATATTACACAAATGCTTAAGAATTTGTAAACTAACTCGACTACTAGAAATGTCGAGAACCAAGAAGTACACTAATAGTTTCCACTAAATATCATTTTCAATTTCACCAAAGAAGCTTTTATCCATATGAAACACTTCTGTGCAGCTACAGCTTAAAAGGCTTCTAAGCTCAGATATTTAAACCAGAATGTCCAGAGAAGTTTTGAACCGTGTAGTTCAGCAACAAAAGAGACAATTTACTAACCTTGCCAGTCTTTTCATTTAAAACAAACCATCGTCTGCTCCAACCACCTTTTCCGCTATTTTTCAACATATATCCTGCATCGAGAGTTGAAATCAATTCAAAGTAAACTAAGAAACATTCAATTCCTTACTTTGGTGAGAGGAAAAAGATGAAAGATAGAACACTCAAAAAGGTACAGAAACTGTTGTTGTCCTTGGATAATAATAGATAACTACCGTGGAAATTGCATTAAAAGCTTAACATTTGTTGATATCCACAGCAACCACTAGGCAGAGTTAACTATACAGTTCAAAATGTCATTGTAATCTCTAATGACTTAATTGGAAAGCATAACAAGATAATAATGTTTCTCTATTCATTATTTATAATGTTGGGGGGGAATGGAAAATAATCCTTAATTTTTTTTTCTCTTTAGGGAGGCTGTCTTTTCAAATGATTGTGTTATGTACTATCTGTGCACCATCAATTTAGTGATTAAACAATCAGCTACAAGCAAGATGCGCCAAGCAATGTCTGTCAATATACAACTGCTGCAAATCCTATTGGATACCGAGGGTGACTGCTGAGAAAATTGAGGTAATTATTGAGTGAAGCAAATACTGAAGCTCTGGATCTAAAATAGGAAAAAAGGAAGCCAGAAATTTAATACTCCAAGGATTGTGCACGGCATGAGACACAGCAGAGAGACTTGTTGACATTAGACTTGGAATACAAATTTTGGGATGAATAATAAAAACCTGCTGTTATCTCCCCTTCGGGCCCAGCAGTCTTCAAGCCAGATGCCTCTTGTGTATCCTTGTCTTGCTGACTAGATTTCTCTTTCAGTGATTTTAAATTTCCCCCACTTTGTTGACTTGTTTGAGGACTAGTTGCCTAGAAAACAAAACAGAACATACACCTAGTATATATAAAGCCAAAATTTAAACAAATGAATAGTGTGTAACAAATTCAAGTATGTACATTTTAAACTTTATTCCTTACCCTATTTAGAATTGATTGTTCTGCATCAAGTCCCTTCTTGGATGACCGGTTCTTTAGCTCCTCTTCTCTGCGCTGCCTTTCCATTCTAGTGAAATTAGTTGAAAGTATTAGATCATATAAAATTAATTCTAAACAGCAGCAGTCAAACAGTTACAGTTGTATTTATGTGTATACAATATAAGGTTGAGAAATAGATGATATTGAATTTGAACAAGGTGACAATCAATTTCTATGTCTTTAGTCGTTTCATGGAACACAGGATTGTGATAAACTCCAAAAGATTTCACCAAATGGGACCAGAACGAAGAACAAATGACAAAAATGGGCTCAAAGTGCTCCGCCGAGTCGATCCATTGTGGTCTGGAAAGATTCCAACAACTAGAATGTCGTGCATGAGACACACACACCTAGGGAAGCTGCAACTGATACGGGTGTCAGCTAGAATTAGGATGTGCGCCATCGAGGTGGGGTAGTGCTCCTTGAAGCACACCAGAACCAAGTGTCGGAGGACGAAACTCTGCGCCGAACAACACAGCTAATGACTAGATGACAAATCCTTTGTTGGACAGAGATTGGGCCCGCTCTAATACCAACTTGAGAAAATTATAAAAGAATAGATAATGAATTTGTGAGTGCTTCATCACTCCTCATATGTTGTCATTAATATTAGTAGAATTCTGATACAGAGCAAAGACCAAACTATCCTAATTAAATCAATGGTGGTGATTCTTCTGACTTTCAAATTTATCCTAAGTCTGATGAATGAAAAACAAGTTAGTGCTCCAGTTAACCACATGAAGATTACAAATTCATATATTATAAAAAATAAATTAAATGTGTCAAGTATTGAACATACCGCCTCTGCACTAAACGGATAAAATGTTGAGGTGGAACAAATGCACGCTCCATATCAACTAGTGCAACAACCATCTTTTTGGATTCATCTTTAAATGTCTCAAGGGCTGAAGTTGCAATTACGACAATCTGAAAGTTGTACAAAATGAGCTAGATAATTTCTAAAAATCAAACCAAGCTATGTATGAATTACTGCCCAGAATTTTTACCTCTTTCTTGAATGGAGGATATCTTCCAAGACCAGGTGTTGCATTTGCAGAAGCAGAAACAAGATCCACAAGCACACGATGTACCTAACATGAGAAGAGAGAAAGAAAGATTTTATTTTCTGAATTTTCTCTAGCATACCACTTAGTTGATGATCTATCTATAACAATGATTACATAGATAGCAAATAATTACTACTATTTTAAAAAGAACAATTAAAATATCACTATTTCCTAAGATACATTGAACTGAAGAATAATGATCATTGAATAGCTCTTATTTCCACACCTAATTTGGTTCTGGTCACACTTTCTTACAAAGAAGGTCAAGAAAAACACCAATTGCAACATTGCAGTGTTCACGAGATGATATCAATAGCAAAGCAAAAACCTTGTAACTAGTCAATCTCTAGAAGAGTAAAGCTTAAGATAAATTAAATGCATGAGGCATCAGAAAGATACTTGCTGCCCCCATAAGAAATTCACAAGCAGTTGGGATCTTCTAATCAGTGGGAAAACAATCAATACATGATGACATGCCATGATATAAATAGTTTTATTACCCAAAAATGTTCCAAAGGTGCATCAGTGGTGCAAAGGAAAAAAAAGGACTATTAAAAGGTGTTTGGCAAACTTGAGAATTGGTTTAGAGCTGTGCAGTATAAAACATTAAAACTAGTCATACAAATCTATATAAATTTGCAGTAATTTTACAATATACTTTGTACCCCTTTTGGTTTAGAAGTAGTTTTTTATATGAATTTCTCTCATGAAAGCATTAAGCTTCCATCAGAAAATAGCACAAAAAAGAAAAAAAACAAAAACACTAACCATGGGGGAACCACAACTAACTCATGAAATCAGGCAAATGTAAACTCAGTAGCCCTACCAAATTCAAATTAGCATTTCTGTGGATTTTTTTTTGAGCCAATTATTTCTTAGAATCTAATCTAATAAGAACTTTTTCTTAATTTAAGTGACTATGAAGCAAGTGCATCACATTCAACTGCTTGTAATTAGTTGTTCAGTTTTGGAGGTTGACAACCACCCCCAAAGGCTCCCCACCAACCTACAGTTCAGACTCTTGATATAACTTCGCAAGTCACACCTTATGATATACCACTGTTTTCATTTGAAAGATCCACATATCATCGGGTCTGTAACTGCTACCCAAATTATTTTGGACAATCTTTACACAAATCTGAGACATTAATAGTTGTTGAAACAACATTAACAACACATTAAAAGCATCATACCTCATCGACACACAATCGTGATGGCTCCTTCGCCAGTTCAAGAACGCCTTTAATTAAGGATCTCAAACCTTTCTCTGGAGAGATAAGATAAGGTTGATATCCATCTGCTTCTAGGACAACCTGACATATAATGGGGGAACAAGCAAGCACCTCTAGAGTCAAGAGACTAAGACTAACTAAAATCTAAATAAACAATGACAAACTCAAGGAAGAAGATTTACCCTCTTGACATTGTTTATGTCAAAGTGCCTGTCAATAGGAAGTTGCTTGATTCTATTAGGAAAGTTCCCTTCAAAACTGGCAACAACTTTCCAACCATTACCCTGCAAGGAAATATAGGAAAGAACTTAGATACAGAAAAATAGTATGTTTGTCCCCTTATTTAGAATACATAAGAAACAGATTACCAATCAAAGGATCAATGTAAAGAGTTCAAGCATTTGAATAATTGAGAGCCAGATTGACATGGTTCAACAACTTTACATTGTCACACTTCTTACTTGCCTCCTTATTCATCATCTTCACTGAATATCGGGTGCAACCTAGATCCTTGGAACAATTTTTTATGATGAGCTTTCACTGTTTTGGTGGAAATAAAGATATATTTAAGTAATGTGCAAACAATACTGTAGTTTGGTGTGTTGGGCTGAAATAGAATGCTCATATTTTTATGTGAATCCCTTTTCATTAACAGACATGTTAAAGGATTAGAAAGCTTTGATCCTTTGATAATTTTTTATCACTCTTCACCCAGTGGTTTTCTGTTTTGTTCTTTTTAGGTTGGGAGGACTCCTCATCCTCATTAACTTAGAAGTTTTTTGGTCTCATTCCAATAAATTCTCTTAAAGACACACACACGCACAAAGGTGCAGCACAAAATCAGTTATTATTTGCCCAATCTCTTCAAAGGGCTGACTTTTGGATATTTTTTCTTGAATTAGTATGTTAGCTTCGTTGCTCCAACAAGATCTTTCTCTTTCAACCCCTCAATCATAACATTTTTTAAATAACTCAATTGTTGAAAATCTCACATCGAATAGAGAAATGATCAAATCATAATATACAAGTGGGTGTGAACCTCATGTTACAAGTCGATTTCGTAAGGTTGAATTAGACTTAAAGTTCATTTTCTACAATTGTATTTGAGCTTATATTAGCAAGGTTTGTTAGGCTTATCACGTCAATCACTATTGAACCACCCATAAATATTTACTCACACGCTTGAGACGTCCAATACTCAATGCAATGGGTGTTTTGGAGATCCCACAACAACTAAAGAGAAAGTCAAATTATAGTATATAAGTAGGTATAAATTTCAACTTACAAGTCGGTTTTATAAAGTTGACTTAGATTTAAAGTCCACTTTCTAAGAATATCATTATGAGATCTTCAACTACCTTGACGTATATTGGATCATTTTGGAGTAGTTCTGCTTTTAATTGTGTTTCTCTTGGAATTTTTTCGTATTTGAGCAATCTTGTGCTCCAACAGGATCTTCGTTGTTGAAGATCTCCATCAGAATATTTATTAAACACCTCATAATATCATTATTATATCTTAGAATACCATAAAGTATTTTTGTAAGACATTGAGTGGCCTTTTGTCTTTAATTGTATGTGTTTATTTGTTTCCTTGTTTAAGTAAGATCTTCTATTAGTAAAAAAAAGCTCAGGTTTTCTTGGGATCACATCCATAACATCATTAAGCCCAAGAACAGAATCCATATAGTTCTATAATGTCTCTTCCTACTTCCCTGCCTAAACCCCATAATTTCAACGTGGTGTTAGAGCCATGACATCTACCTAGAGAATAACTTTTTTCACCACACTTGATTACCACCAAGCCAACAATTTGTTTGTGTTTTTCCATCTTTGTTTACTCCTTATCTTTCTTTCTTTGAATTCTGTTATATTAAGCTTTTGGACCTGAGATCTTGTACTGCAGCACATTGTTACCATCATTCCGATAACTTAGTGCTGCAGTGGAATGATCATTTCCACCTAACCTGATTAAGGAACACACAGGAAAAGGTAAAAAGAAATCTACCAAAGCAGTGCTGTTTCTGCTAAGGTACGCATAACAGATTCCATAACTAACTTTCCCAAAGTGTTATTCTTCTCTCCCTTGATGTTTTGGTCCAGGGGAGAGGGGTTGGGGTGGTATTTTCAAAGATACCAGGGATCAAACTTAGCCCTTTAGCAATCTAAAAATATCTATGATCTTGTACGAGGGCAGAGAGTAGTATTTTTATTTCATTATAATTAACAACTTGTTTCCTTAATCAATCAAGAATAGTATTCTTCAATCACTACATATAGAAATTAGTGTTTTCACTTTGAAACACGCAGTCACAACATTATATACAAGAGAATAACATCCAGAATCTCTATACTTTATCTTCCTCATTCCCAACCTAAATCCCCATAATTTCAACACATTTTCAATAATTTTTTTATAAGAAAATAATTTGGTTAAGAGAGGGTACAGAAGCAATGCAAATCAATAATTTCAACACATCTTTACTTTTCCCAAAATCTCTAATATGGCACATGAGAAAAGCTCCAATCTCTTTTGACATCCAAATGTCCCCAGATAATATGTAACATATAAAATGTAAAAAAAACATAACAAAAACTACCAACCTCGCCTCCAGTGAGATGTTGAAGAAATTTGTCCTCAAATTCACGGCATAACTGCAAGGCTAGAGCTCTTGTACCTTCAGAACTACTAACCATTTGTTCACCAAGTTTCATTAACTCTTCCTGAACAATTTGAGACTTTCCCTGAAGACTGCAGCATTTATAACAAAGGAATAGATTTCAGGCCATTCAAAACCAAAATGAACTTTAAAAATAAAGAAAGAAAAGGTAATTACCAACCCCAAACTGAGGCTGTTGGAATTTCTTTGGTTTTTTATTGGGGAGAGGGGAGAGATTCTTTTAAAAGGTCAAATTAACTCAACCTAACCAAATTATCTGGCAAAGTCTACATTAGTACTAATTACTAACAATAAACATATTACACAAAAAAGTAAGAAATATAAATAGAAATGGAATCACACAATCTCTCATCACTTGTCATATTGTGGAAATTTAAGTAATCACTCCAATTTCTCTTACTATGATATTTACAATGCACAATTTTCGTTAAACACTATGATATTTACAATGCACAACACAAAACAAAACATAAGATAGTAAAAATAATTACCCAGTGAGGAGAGTTGGAAGCCTGAGCCTCATACGATCGCGAATCTGTCCAGCAAGAGACTCAACCAAAGCAATTCTACCAAGCTTGCTATGAGGGGCTCCGGTCAATATTGATTTCAAACTTTCAGTCTCAGCACGCCAAGCAGTCTCCAATGAATTCTCGGATGAGCCACTCCCAGACTGTGCAGAAGCTATAGAAACAGATTGCCCTATCAAAGCAACCCATGGAATATCAGAGGTTTTAGGGGGTCCCTGGTTCAATAGGAGAGCCTGCACCGCTGCAAGAGCTTTTGGTTCGGATGAAGCTTGATCAATTTTACTTATAACACCAACAGTTCTGGTGGCTACAATTAAAACCAACAAAAAGGTTAGATGAATTAATACTATGAAAATGATTAGGTACAACACAAGAAAGGAATTTGTAAACTTTAGAGGTTTGATTGGGTCTAAGACCAGTTTCCAAAAAGCTTAGGTGGAGGTTCACGAATGACTTTATTTCAGCAATACACACCCTCATACAAATTCACTTTGAGATTAAAGAATAGTGCACAGGCTCACTTTACCTCATGGAATTCAACTTTATTTAAAAAAAAATGAGGCCACCAAAAGTCAAAACCCCAAAGAGTCCTAACCACTCAGTCATTTGGACTATCACCATGTCAGGGACCAAATCTGAAGAATTGTCTGAGGCTCGTGATTAGTTTTATACAGCTAATCAAACACTCCAGAGTTATTTTTTCGGGGGGAGGGGAGACAAAAACGTAATCTGAAAACTTACATTCTGAGTCATACTCCTTAGCTACTCTAAGGGCTCGTGATGATGAAATTTCTGGCACCTGAGCAGCAGGAACTACTACCAGCAAAATAGCATCGTTGTGCTCAACATATTCACTGATCTAGAAATGATGAAAGAGAAGACATCAAACTTCTCTACAAGGAGAATGCCTCAAAAACAACCATAGATCTAAGAAATAATTAAAAGTAAACATACCCACCACCATCAAATGAGAGTGAAGGGTATGAGGCCACAAAGAAACATACTCGAATTTGAAATTTAAACTTAGGACAAGATAACATATACCTACTCACCATTTTGTCATCCACTATCCGCTGGTCCAATCCAGGCAAGTCAATCAATTTCAATGGAGGTGCTGTAGAATTTTAGAACAGAATAAAAGGATCAAGTCCCATGATGCCAGCATAAAAGGAGGGAGCAACATACAATTTGATGATGGGCTTACCAGTACTGGTACGAAGTTTGAGATATATTTCATCACGGGTCCTACCAGATGAGCCTTTGCTTAGTCTATCCTGTAGAGAATGTCGAAGGGCGCCTAAGAGAAAAGAACGGAAAAAGGGTAAGACAAAAAGAAACATTGAATGATATCATATAAACAATTGTGGAGTGAAGGTGATTCTTACTTGCCGAAACCTGTTGAGTTTTGTTTTCAATTTGCAGGATGATTGACTTGCTGCTTAATGAGGTATCTCTATTCAATTCAATGCTAATGGGAGCCCGGGTGGCACCATTTTCACCAGTTGGCTGGAGTTTCCAACGGAGAAGTGGGCAAATAAATAGAGATTAAAGAGGAAATAGAAGAAAAGGAGGAGAAGGCTAATAGGCAATACCAAAACAGGATGTCCGATGAGGCTATTCAATGAAGCAGATTTTCCAGCCCCCTGATCCACCACCGCCACAAATGTATTGCATTCATAACGGATCCAACGAATTATACATACAATACAGATATATGAATAGAAAATGTGTAAGTATTTGTGTGTGTTTGCTCGTGAAATTGCAATTACCTCATCACATCATACCACAAATGTTGATTGAAACTAGAGCGAGAAATGTGAATGGAAGAAAAACTCACGACATTGCCGAGTGCGACGACATTGAGGAAAGTGGTAGGGCGTTTGTAGTTGTCGACATCTTCGTCGGCGAGGACGGCAGCGGCTTGGCGCATAGAATCGGAGAGCTGAACCAATTCTTCGATCGCCTCCATTGGATCTGAATGAACTTAGGTTTCCGGCGAGCGATTGAACTGGATTGTTGGGTGTAAAATGCAAATGCAAAGGCAAAAGATAAACGGAATGAGGGTGATGAGAGAACTACACTAGGAGGAGGAGGAGGAGACTCTTAACCAAACTCCAATTAAATCACCGTACCAAACCAACTGCACCCTCTCCTCTTCTTCCTCTCTCTGATTCTGATTGCTTTGATAGCGATTGCGATTGCAACTTTCTTCTTCCTTTTTCCTTCATTATTGCATAACATAACATTACTCTATTCTCAGCGCTCCCATTATCTTTACCGAAAATCACTTTAGTTTGGTTTAGTAAAATAACATACCCATAACAACAACATTGCTTGCCCCATCGCACTTCCCAAACTATTAACACTTTTTTTTACTATAGGACACGCCCAAAAATAACCTCAGTAACTAACATCATCGCAATTCAATTCAATTCTTTTCACTATCTCAAAATTATTCATAGTAGCCCCATAATGCCCCGTGCTCTTTTAAAAACATATTGAAATGCAAAATCATCCATTTTTATGTTTACTTACTCCTCTTTACTTCTTCTTCCTTTTTTCTTTATTTCTTCCTGTTAGCAAACAAAATGTGAAATATATATTCTTTACATTGATACTTGTTAAATGTATTTTTTAGTATTAAAAGTTTATTATTTTTTTATTAACCGCTTAAAAAGTCGTCATTGTCGTGCTTTTAATTAGATAAGAGTGTAAGGATAAGAAATTAAGGTAAAGCTTATTTTTATAATTTTAAATTATATTTATTTCTTAAAAAATAGGAGAAAAAATGCATAAGCCCATTTCAGGATTAACGATAGGAAATTACTACAACTAAGTCAAAACACGTTCAAGTTTAATTTGTCTATTTATGATAAATTTCACATATAAGTAAAAGATAAATAAATTATTATTATTTCCCTCAATTTAATACAATAGATATTTTAATTCACTAAGAATTTGAACTTACGAAAATATGTTTTAAATGTTCGTTTTTTTGAAAATTCATATTAAAAAATTATTGTATTGAATATAAAAAAATCGTATATTTTTTAATTGGAGTATTTATCGGTTAATTTTATTCTTAATTTATTGCTTACAAATATATATATATATATATATATATATATATATATATATATAAAAAAAAAAAAAATACTTAATGAAGTTATAAATCTCTTTAAATTCAGTTGTTGTTAAAACTTTTTACTCTATTAAGAGACTAAAATCTCTATATTTTAAGTGAGTCTCTCTCATCAATTTGATCAACTTGATTTTTTCATTTTCTTAACAAATTGAGAGGGACTTTGAACAATAAAAAATAAACGATAACCATGCTGCACATGGTTAATTTGATTTTTGTTTTGGAATTTAATTTTAGAGTTAAATATTTCTTTTTCATTAACTCTCAATTAAAATCAGAATCAACTAATTTTCAAAATTTAAAACTAATTTAGTCTTCTATTTTTCTAAAATATGTGAATATATTTTTTAAAAAAAAGTTTTAATAAATTTATTTTTTTAAAACATCAAATAACTTTAATAAAATTTGGTTAAATAAATCAAATTCAAATTTTTATAAAAATAGAGTATAAATTAAAAAGTTTTGAAAATAGTCTAGTTTTAATATTTTTTTATGAGAAAAAAATATGTTTAACCTTAAATTTTAAATTAAAACGATATTTTTTTTATAAAATTATTTTTTAGTTTCATGTGGTATTCTGTTTGAGACTTGGAAACTCAACTGGTTATTGAGTTCATATACAGAACGAAAAATTTTAATATATATTTTACTAAAATTATTTCAATTTATAAGAAATTTAAAACTAAATTAGCCAATTTTTGTTTTTATGTCGAAACACTTAACTAATAACGATGTAAAATATTATGGTGATTATAAAATCAAACCTCAAATACCCAATTAAAAAGTAAAAAACTTTAGATATTCAATAAAAACAAATTGTTTAATAGAAATTCAATTAAAAATTCTAAAAGTTATGAAAAATTTAAAACTTAATTAAACCAAAACTTTGTTTTAATCTATAACGATATACAATCAGATATCCTCTCTTGTGTCAATATTTCGTTATTTTAATTTTATCTTTAATTATTATTTTATAAATAATTTACTTTGAACCGTTAGCCTAAAAATTTCTTTTATCTTTAATAGTTGTTTTAAAAACTTCTCTTATGTACATATTTTATTTTTTTCATTTTACATTTAACAACTATTCTAAAAATTCATTATATTCTTTATTGAAATAAATTGAACCGAACGAATCGAATTGAACTGAACCGAACCGAACTGAACCGCACTGAACCGAACCGAACAACACTAAATCGAATCGAACCAAACCGGACTGGACCGGACCGCATTGAACCGAACTGAACCGCATTGAACCGAACCGAACTGAATCAAATTCAACTGAACCAAATCGGACCACACCGAACCGAACAAAACTGCACTAAACTGAACTAAACCGGATCGGACCGAACCAAACTGCACTGAACCGAACCAAACCATACTAAACCAAACTGAACCCAACCTAACCGCACATAACCGAATCGAACCCCAATGAAACGAACCAGATCAAAACGAACCTAACCGCACTAAACTGAACCGAAATGAACCAAACTGAACTTAAACTAACGGAACTGAACTGAACCGAATTGAACTGAACTTGAATACTCTTTACTTTTTTTGAATTTTAAAACACCTTCAAAAAAATAGGAGAAAAATAAAGGAAAATTTTCACACTTTCATAATTAATTAATATAGAGCAAAAGGATAATGGTTTGGTAAGGTGCGTAACAAAATATCACACCCAAAAGTTTTTTCAGCACCAACACCACAATTGTGAGGTCTCTTTAAAACAATTGAAACATAATGTTTTTCCCCAAATTAAATATAGCAAGTGTATAAACAATAACATAAACAAACTATATACTTTCAATAAAAACAACATTCAAAGGACAAACTTAAATTCATTTGTATTCACCTTTCTCGGAAATAACTGTCTTGTTAAAGTGGAGAACATAGAGTTCTGAGATTAGTAAAAGCCTAAATATTTAAGAAAAACATTATAAGACGATGAAAAAAAAAATTGAAATGGTTGTAGTTTAGCATTGAGTATAAAAGATGAGAAAAATGCAAAAGACATATAAGAGAAGGATAAAAGGTTAGTTAGAGTTAAGGTTTAAAAAAGACATATCAGTTGGGTGTGGTGTGAGGTGTTAAAATTGCAGTGAAAGTGGTAAGGTGGGATGACGAGAGCAAGGCGGCATAACCTTATATAGTACTGATGGGGATGAGAAGCTCACAATCATTGTCTCAATGGTGGTGATTGAATTAAAAAATGGAGTGTGCGTGATGTTTAGGATAAGAGGCAATTGAAGAAAAATGAGAAAATAAAATATATAATTCAATTATTGAGCAGTTAACCGATAGAAGTTAAGTTTTTAAAAATAAACAATAAAACAATACTTTTAAATTTTTATTAAATTATTTACTTTAATATTTAATTTTTATTATAAATAGTTTAATTTATTTTTTTACTTTAATATAATACAGATAATCATAGTTAAGTTTAGTTAGATTAATTTTTTTCATCTATAACAATATATAAAGAGGATATCCTATTTTGTTTCCATATTTCGTTATTCCAATTTTACCCTTAATTATTATTTTAAAAACTATTTATTTTATAAATAGTTTACTTTTAATCGTTAGCCTAAAAACCTCTTTTGTCTTCAAGAGTTGTTATTCTTATGTACATATTTATTTTTCTAATTTTACATTTAACAACTATTTTAAAAAATCATTATATATTCTTTGTTGAATTGAACTGAATCGAACCAGACCAGACCGAACCGAACCGAAATGCACTAAATTGAACCGAACTGCACTAAACTGAACTAAACCGGACTGGACCAAACCGAACCAGACCGGACCGAACAGAACCAAACCAAACCACACTGAACCGAACCGAAACGAATTGAACTGAACCGAATCGCATTGAACCGAACCACATTGAACCAAACCTAACCGCACTGAACCAAACCATATCAAACCAAACCAAACTGGACTGAAGCAAATTGAAACTAACCGAACCGAATTTTAAATTGAACTGAACATAAATACTCTTTACTTTTGCTGGATTTTAAAACACCTTCAAAAAAAGAGGATAAAATTTAAGGAAAAATTTTACACTTTCATAATTAATTAATATAGAGCAAAAGGAGAGTCACTTTGTAATGTGCGTAAAAGATGTCACACCCAAAAGTTTTTCCAAGACCAACACCACAATCATGAGGTTCCTCTTAAACAATTAAAACATAATGTTTTACCCCAAATTAAATATAGCAAGTGTATAAACATTAACATAAACAGACTGTATATTTTCAATAAAAACAACATTCAAAGGACAAGCTTAAATTGATTTGTATTCACCTTTCTCGGAAATAACTGTTTTGTTAAAGTGAAGAACATAGAGTTCCAAAATTGGTAAAAGCCTAAATATTTAAGAAAAATATTATGAGATGAAGAATTTTTTTTTTACTTTAATATTTAAGTTTTGTAATAAATAGTTTACTTTTTTTTCTTACTTTAACATAATACAGATAATCATAGTTAAGTTTAGTTTGACTAATTTTTTTCATCTATAACAATATATAAAGAGAATACTCTTTTTTGTGTCCATATTTCGTTATTTCAATTTTACCCTTAATTATTATTTTAAAAACTAATTATTTCAATAGTTGTTTTAAAAACTTCCCTTATGTACATATTTTATTTTTCTAATTTTACATTTAACAACTAATTTAAAAATTCATTATTTATTTTTTATTGAACTGACCTGAACCGAACCAAATCGAATTGAACTGAATGGAACTGGACCAGACCGAACCGAACCGAACAGCACTAAACTGAACTGAATTGAACCGGACCAGACCAGACCAAATCGAACTGGACCAAACCGAACCACAGTGAATTGAACCAAACTAAACATAACCTAATCGCACTAAACCGAACCGAACCGGATCAAATCGAACCGAACTGAACCTAACCGAACTAAACTGAACTGAACCGAATTGAACGGAACTGAACTAACATACTCTTTCGTTTTGCTGAATTTTAAAACACATTAAAAAAAAGATGAAGAAATGTAAGGGAAAATTTTACACTTTCATAATTAATTAATATAGAGCAAAAGAATAGTCATTTTTGTAATGTGTATAAAAATTGTCACACCCAAAAGTTTTTTGAACACCAACACCACAATTGTGAGATCCCTCTTAAACATTTGAAACATAATGTTTTTCCTTAAATTAGATATAACAAGTGTATAAACAATAATATAAACAATTTGTATACTTTCAATAAAAAAAACATTCAAAGGACAAGCTTAAATTGATTTGTATTCACCTCTCACACAAATAACTATTTTGTCAATGTGGAGAACATAGAGTTCCGAAATTGGTAAAAGCGTAAATATTTAAGAAAAATATTATGAGACGATGAAAAAAAAGGTGAAATGGGAGTAGTGAAACAGAGTATAAAAAAATGAGAAAAATGCAAAAGATATATAAGAGAGTGATAAAATGTTAGTTAGAGTTAAGGTTCAAACAAAAACACATCAGTTGGGTGGGGTGTGAGGTGTTAGAACTGCAACGAAGTTGGTAAGGTGGGATGACGAGAGCAGTATGACCAGTGGCGGAACTTGGATAAAAATTTTAGGGGTGCCAAATTAAATTTTTTTATATATAAATTATTTTTTTTAATTTAATAAATAAACTTTCATTTCCTCTACTTAAATTATTTTTTCACATCGATCGGATGTACTTTTCAATTTCTAGTATTTTTCCTTTTTATTCCAATTTAAGACTAATTTATTATGAGTAACAAAATTTATAATGCTAACTCAGATACATTCATAAAATTTTACAAATTTAAACTAAAAATTGAAAATCCCTAAATCTCATAATTTATAATTATACTAATATGAGGAAAACTATAAGTAGGGTTCGTGCCAATTTCATAAATGAATTCTTAAAATAGGGTTCATACTAATTTGGAGAAAACTTAAGTTGGAAAAAAACATTGTAAGAATAAGAGAATCATAAATTTAAGATACATAAATCATAATAGAATGGTAATCTCGATTTATGAGATATACTATGATAATACATTCCTCAATCTATCTGTTCTTCAATCTCTTCCCTTGATTATCTTTTTATCTTTTTTCTTTTTTATTTTTATACTTTATTGATAACTTACTTAAAAAGAACTTTATGTACAGAGACAAAATCCTATTCTTTTTTATTAACGAGCATCCATCAAATTGATTTTTATTTTTATTTTAAACAATAAAAATCATAAATAAATAATATATATAAAACAATTGATAAAAAAATTTAAAACTTAATATATATATATATATATATATATATATAATATACTTAAAGACTTTTGGAGTTTTCTATAAAATAATTAAAAAATATATATTAAATATATAATATAATATAATATAATTAAATACATATAAAAAATAAAATTGTAGACTTTTGGGAGAGCCATAGCTCCTCTTAGTTGTCAATGGGCATGACCTTATATAGTAGTGACGGGGATGAGAAGCTCACGATCATTGTCTCAATGGTGGTGATTGAATTAAAAAATTGAGTGAGCGCGGTGTTTAGGATAAGAGGTCATTGAAGAAAAATGAGAAAATAAAATACATAATTCAATTAGTGAGCAATTAACCGATAAAAGTTCATTTTTTTAAAAATAAACGATAAAACAATACTATTTAATTTTTATTATTTTTTTTACTTTAATATTTAATTTTTATTATAAATAGTTTAGTTTTTTTTACTTTAATAATTTTTTAACTTATATTTTTTTTATTTCACATATTTCCACGATTCAAATTGCTGTTGATTTAAAAGTATGAAAAAAAAATTCATACACATGCATCAATTTTTTTTCTATTAAATTATAATTTTTGTAAATTAAAGTATGATTTGTGCTGTATATATTTAAGTCTGTCAAGAAAATAATTTATATACTTGAAAAAAAAAATCTAAATGCCACATTGTTTTAAGGGAACATTGTGTATACATACATAGAGAAATATAATTAGTTTTGACCGACTTTTGTGTTCACTCTTGTATTCCATTCAATATATAAAGAAGATTCTCTCTTTTGTGTCCATTTTTTATTTTTTAATTTTATCCTTTATTATTATTTTAAAAATTAATTATTTTATAATTAGTTTATCTTTAACTATTTTTTTTTTAAATCTCTTTTATTTTGACTATTATTTGAAAAAACTTTTTTTAACAATTATTCTATTTAATAACTATTTTAAAATTTATTATATATATTTCAAAAGTAAATATTATTCATCTTAACTTAAATTCTTATAAAAATTAAAAAACGGGAACACACTGTCGCACATGTATTTTATACTTTTATTATAATAAGTATTGTTAAGGGTTTACGAGTCTAATGAAATGACCTTCATCCTAAGCAACAATGATTAATGTTTATGTATGTTATGAGTAAGTTATTCCTCTAAAATGTTTTATAAATTTCCCAAAATGAATATCAGTAAGTTATTTTAAATTTTGGAAAGATTAATATAATATAATGTTTTTTTTTTAAGATATAAGGGTTAAATATGTTTTTGGTCCCTCAACTTTTAGTGAAAATTGGAATTAGTCCCTCCTCGAAACTTTGACCCAATTTAGTTCTCCAACTTCAGAACTGCGTGAATTTAGTCCTTTTAAGTAAATTTTGTTAAGTTTATTTAAAGTTTTAAACGCATTTCATGATAACATTTGAGATGTTTACACCATTTGACACATTTTTGCTTCAGTATTAACTAAGAAACTATTAAGAAACGCATTTGAAACGTCAAATAAACTTAACAAAATCTAGTTAAAAGGACTAAATTCATGCAATTTTGAAGTTGAGGGACTAAATTGGACCAAAGTTTCGAAGAGGGACTAATTCCAATTTTTACTGAAAGTTGAGGGACCAAAATCATATTTAATCCAAGATATAAATTAAGAATTGACATGCTTTATTTATAAGCACTAAAAGGAATAATTTTAAATTTTAAAAGTTAAAAGAAATATAATGACTGAAATAAAAACATACTTATTTTTTAGAAACTAAAAACATCTAAACCTAACTTTTTTACAAATAAAATAATAAGTGCATTACTTAATTCAACCATACGCTAAAAATAATCCAATTATCTTATAAAAATATGTAATTATATAATTATAAAAATATATAATTATAAAAGTATAAAAGCATATAAATACAAAATTCTATAATTATAAAATTATTTATAATATTACATAATTATATAATTATAAAATATAAATTCTTTTATAATATAATTCATAATTTTCTAATTTTATAGTTTTATAATTATCTAATTTTATAAGTTCATATATTTATAGTTTCATAATTTCGTAACTTTAATTTTATGACCTTATAATTTTGTAATCTGTAAATTTTATAATTTTGAATGTAATAATTTTATACTTTTATATTTCATAATTTTATAGTTATATATATATATATATATATATATATATTTTATCTTTTTTATATTTTATAATTTACAATTTCAATTAAATTTAATAACATTTTTTAAGGGTTAAATATGTTTTTGTTTCTTTAACTTTTAGTGAAAATTGGAATTAGTCTTTTGGAAACCTTAACCAATTTAGTCCATTCTCTTTAGAAATGCATGAATTTAGTCTCTTAAACCAAATTTTTCTAAGTTTATTTGACGTTTCAAACGCGTTTTTCAACTAAAATTGAAGTGAACATGTGTCAAACGATATATACAAACTAAAATACTATAATGAAATGTGTTTAAAACGTCAAATTGGTTAAAGGGACTAAATGCACACATCTACAAAGTTGAGAGACAAAATTGGTTTAAAATTTCTAAGAAAGATTAATTCCAATTTTCACTAAAAGTTGAAGGACCAAAAACATATTTACCCTTTTTGTTAAATACAATAAAGTTTTGAGGAACATCTCATTATAATCTATTGTAATGAAATATTATGTGAAAACATGTAGAATGACAAAAATAATCGTCACATCATATAGTTAAGACATCTAATGGAAGGAACTCACTTGTAAAAAGTTTTAAAATATTGAGAACTCAATTGATCACAAAATTTTAATAAAACTTCCATTAAAAGTTCTCAAATTTATCAGAAAATCAACCCATAATCAATGAAAAAAATTATTACTAAGTCACATGTATTTAACACCATTAATATAAAAAAGAACCTAATTGTATTGATGTTTTTTTTTTAAAAAATCATTGAGAAAAAAAAACCAAAGGGAACCTCTACTTGAACTATTTCAACAAAACTTGGGACTATAAGACTAATTTAACCATAAATATAAAACACATTAAATGCTTTCGTTATTTTCATATACTTAACACATCAATTGTCACATTATATAGTTAACACATCTAGTTGCAATAACTCAATTGTGAAAAGTTTTAAAATTTTGAGAGATCACAAAAGTTTAATAAAAATTCCATTAAAAATTTTAATAGAAAAAAAAATCATTACTAGACATGTTGGATTATAAGACTAATTTAACCATAAATATAAAACACGTTGAATGCTTTCGTTATTTTCAAAACATTAAATACATTTTAACTTTTCATTCCATATAATAAAAGTGTGGATATTGTGGGTATATATATATATATATATATATCAAAAAACTGAATGTCTATGCCCACATTCTCTTGCAAGTAAAATCATATATAAGCTGAAATAGACTTCTAGAATCTGTCTCCTCCTTCACCTTTAGAAGGCGAGCAACTTTCGAGTAACCATCATGATATTTGGACATAATATCTTCTTCTTTTATATCCGATATATTCTCATATTGAGCGTGCTTTGTTCTTGATAATTCCCATTGCATTGCCCATATGGCTAAAGGGCGCATGTAAGATAAAGATCTATATTCATCTTTATTGGTCCACGCTTCAGGAGTTTGGAATGAATAACTGTTGATCAAGTAAAAGACATTAATTAGCTACTATTAACAATACAAATACATGAAAAAATATGCATATCTATAAAGTCTTAAAGATCCATAAGAACAAGCTAGCGAATATTATATATTGGCATGAGTTAGTCAGTAATTCAAAACGGCAACGCAAAGGATACCATCGTGCCTCAATATGAAAACATGGCCACTTTTATTCATGTGATAGTTAGCCACAGTGCAAACATCCACATAAACTATACTACGCTGTAACAAATAATCCATAATGGTCTACGTCTTTGTTAAGGATTCAAGTGATTTGGAAGTTCCACATTGGATAAAATTGTGCAAGATATTTGTAAAAAGACCCACACACTTGTTATTTTAAGGCTCAAGGCTTTGAATTGGAAACAGTGTCTTGATCTTTTGCATGAATTTGATCATGTCTCCCCTTAAAATAACCCTCGGTTTCATGAATTTGTTCTATTTGGAGATAAAATCAACATTGAGGAAGTTCCTTATAGATTTATATGGCAATTAGAAGATCAACTTTTGGACAAAGCCAGACTGTATGAGATGGGAAAGATGATCTTTCATTAGCAAAAAGGTTTCACACTAGTTTCCATATGTAGTCATCCCGATTAAACTGTTAATCGTGTATTTTTTTTTTTCACTGCCCTTTTGCTGTTAGATTGTGAAATGTCATTTTATCAAAATTCCTCAATATTGTTATTCATGCCATCAGCTGCAAGATTAGCATTTACAGAAATTCTATTCTTACATTCAGTGATAACTTATCCTACCAATGTCTAGCGTCAATTTATTTCTGCCAAATCATATTTCGTTAGGAGCTCGGATAATGGTCCTGATCTGATCCATTTTCTATTTATAACAGACCAAATAGATCCAAGAGAGAAGAGTGATCAATAGGAATCTTGATAATATATGGCAAAGCCAATTCTACAATATGGCAGAAAAAGGGAAGTGAAAAAGATATGATCAACAATTTCTTCATACCGACTAAAACATGGAAACCGTGCAAAAGATCCTCAGTTGGTTGTTTGTTACTAACCAACATCCATACAGAGAATGGTTGTCACATTGACAGCTTACGTTTTTAGTCCAAGTCATGATCTATAAATTGTTTTTTTATGTGCTTGTATGAGTGTCCCAATAAGAGCATACGATCGTGGTGTTTTCCCATATCATACAGTCTTGGCCATCACCAAAGGGAATAATTGTCTAGAGAGAAATTTTCTTGAGCCCATTAAGCATATGTATTTTAGGGCTTCACAAATTTTTAGAAAGGGAAATAGTTGTGCTTATTGACTTGTTGCATAAGAGATCTATCTTCAAGATTGAGTTTGGTGGTATCATATTCCATCTTATGTTAGGCAAGACAAATTTAGAGAACATTTTGGCCTATCAAACTAGATTTTCTTAAGTTGTATCCTGTTTGGTTTGGTCCCCCGCTCTCCTTGTTTGTTTTATTTCTCTGATACTTTGGTGTGTTGCAAATACAGGTTGAGGTGCAACCTGGTTGGGATTGCACACCTACTTTTATTAAAATAGAAGTGTGAAAGTTAATGTGGAAACCTTGACTGACTAACGACGGCAGTTCACAGGGTTCCACCTTGGTGACAAGGTAATTCTTGATGGGAAAGGAAATGGTATGGCAGAAAAAAAAGGCCCACAATAAAGCATGTGCATAAGGAGGAGATAAATGTGCAATACACCTAATCAAGACACTGAAGGAAGAAATAAGAAGACTATTCTGATAGCAGTGTTGGGAATGCATCCCATGCAAGTGAGTTAGGTAGGGAAGTGCTAAAATGGGGAAATAAAGATCGAGGAGGAAGAATAAGAGGTATGAACTGGAATCTGGATCCTTGTGACATACTAGGCTCTAGAATAACTAGAGTCGTACTTTTCTATCTTGTCCACATTCTGTTGGGTGTACCCGTCATACTTAGTCCTGAACCCCATTCATCAGGCCTTATTCTATAATACAGTCAATTACTTCTCCTTATTTTTCTGTTGATTTCTGCTGGTAATTATCTAGATGCAACTTCATATAAACTTCAGTCTGTAACTTTCACAAGTACCACTAAAAGAACAGAATATAATATCTTTACCCGAGTCCATTGTCAGACCATGCAGTTTCGTATACTCCACCAGCAGTTTGAAATGCCATGTCAATCATATTTTGTTGGATCATTGTTGCAGCTAAGGCATATGTGACGCCTGACCATATTTCCCGAGATTGCATGGTAGACATGTCAATCTTTCCATCAGGTAACATCCCATTTACAGCACCGCGCCTCCCATCCTGTACTTTCATAACATTGTAATCGTAGACCATTTGAAGCGCGCTTCTGCTTCTCTTTTCATCAACAATAGGCGAAAGACCACATGCTCTAGCATACCTGCAAAGCAAGAAATAAACAGTTTGAATTGCATTTTAATATTAGCAGCGTGAATCTGCATGTCCGTTATAACTGAGGAAAACTGCAAAATTTAAACTGTTTAGAGAACTATGGCATAGTTCAAATGCTTGCATTTTCTTATAAAGTTTAGTTTCAGATGCTTTGCTTGTATGTGACAACTGACAACAGCCTAAGTGGGGTTGGCAACACCGACCAAATCATGCCATTGTACTCTATCAAAATTCAAAATTTTAGGGAGACCATTTAGACATGAATCCTTTTTAATGATTTCACTCCAAATTTTTCTTGCTCTTCCTTTACCTTTAAATCAACTCTTCTAATAGGCTAGTTGGCTTTATTTAAGTCAACACCGCAAGGATTTATAATGGGCTTAATATGTAAGCTTGTGTGACATAAAGTGGGTGCAAAGCTCTTTAAATTTTAAATTAGATGAAAAAATCTCAATGAATTCTTAAAGAAATAAGTTGGTTTTACACCCACTCTATATGACACAAACTTACATGGTGATTATAGGTACCACAAAGCTAAATGTCACAATGAAAACCCATGCAAAAAATTAGTAAGGTACTTGGTTTCTAGTTAAAGTTTTAATGGATCACTGCACCATAGAGCCACTAGGAAGTACTAAGGCTACCAAATAGTTTCCAAAGACAAAATACTGACCATTGACCAGCTAATTGATCAGCTTGAATGGATGAACTCGTACTCCCACCACTGCTATCATAATTGAAGTAAGAACCATTCCATAACTTTTCATATACAGCCTTTGCCTTCTGAAACTTCAGCCAAAAGTAATCTTCAGAACCCTTGTCACCAACTTCATGTGCCAGTGCCGATGCTGCCTGAAGTGCTGCTACCCACAGTCCACCACTATACGCACTCACACCAGACACAGACCATGTGTCATAAGTTTGGTCAGGGAAGCCTTCATTCTCAATCATTCCATCACCATCCTTGTCAAATTGTTCCATATAAGCAATTGCAATATAAACAGCAGGCCACACAGCTTGTGCAAACTTCTTGTCACCAGTGACAACTACATCCCTATAAATCTGAAGAACAAATTTTGGATTCAAGTCTTTCCACCTATCTGTGTTATAAAGATTATAGCCATTTACTTCAAACCATGGATTATTGAGTCCAATATCATGAGGAACAGCACCAAGAACTTTTCTAGGTACCCATTGGCCATCAACTAGAAGTTTCATCTTACTAGGGTCATGCATCAGTACTGCTGCAGCAACGTCTCTTTGGATGCTGAGTTCAAGTTTTGGGAATAGCATGACTAGTGAAAAAGAAGCGTAAAAGTGGACATCGTAGGTATTCCACATTTTATACTCAATGCCTTCAAGATAAAGAAACTGACCAATGTTTTCTTCCCCTTCTTGGAGCAGATGTACTCCGTATGCAGACTTTGATGCAGGTGGAGAGTGGACTTGCTCAGCTACTGAGCCAAACATTTCAAGAATGTTGATAGCAGTATCATTTTGATGTGATAAATTATTGGTATTCTTTAAACGAGATATGTGTCCATCCAAAGAGAATTTTCTTTCTCCTGTGTTGTTAACTAAGCTATTTATAGGAAGTGAACCATCTGCGAAAGAGAAAAGAAAAAAACAATGACAAATTGACAGTGGCAACACACTATCATGCATGCAGGGATTGCAGGACTTCCAAAGGAAAATAGACCAGACTTATTAGCTGAAATAAAAAAATAAAAAAAAGTTTATAAGCCAAACATACCTGTCCAAATTGTCCCCCCAGAATTCAAATAGTAAAGTTCATTCAAAAGGGTAGTTGGGTACCTGCACAGAACTCTGAAAACGTCAGATTTTGATTATAGGAGCGGGTTTGAGAATAAAGAATTGAATATTACCATTCAGGTAGTCTCTTGTCCTCCAGTATTGGTCTTTGCCAATCATCAATCTGGGTCTCCCATTGGCAATGTTCTATGGAACAAATTTATAGAATTTCAATTAGTAATTTATGGTATTAACAATCACGGATGAGATATGACTCATGCATGGGGTTTTGCAACAAAAGTAATGTCCACATCTAAATTAAGAAAAACCATATCCATAATCTAGCTTGCCAGAAATCTAACTATACATATAATCATTAAGGGCATCAAATTTAGATGCAATCCCCACCTTCCAACCATAATATTTAATGGAGTTCGGCAAGGAATATTACCAATAATAGCATCATGTGCAATATCTGCAGCAGCGTCTCCATGAGTACCATAGAATTTAGTGTAACGCCTGCAAACCAAGTTTTTTAGTTATGTTGTGTATCTTTAGAAATAGGATGACAACATGGCAGGTCAGGTGCGGGTTTGACTACCTCACTCACCCCATCTGCCAGGTAACAATTCATAATTATCTGATATGAAAATTTTCTTCCATCCTCATCTCCATCAGGAGACGGATATACCCGTAGCCTATACCCACCTCTTTATCGTTTCAAAGATTAATTAAATATTTTTTACAAAAAATGAAAAATATAACAAAGAAAACGTGATATTATCAAATATTCAATGTTAAAAGGATACACATATTTTTTTTGCAACGTCAAATATAAAAAGAAAATATAATTGTATAAATAGTTATAGAAAAATTGGATAAAGGTCAAATAGTCAGAAAAAAATAAAAAATGATTAAATGTTTGCTCTAGAAATAAGTTACGAAATTAATGACCGAAGAAAAGTTAATACAAGTTTTCTAGATTACCTAAAAACTTAAAGGTGTTTTAGAAATTTAAAACGGACACAATTATGAGGATGAGATAGGGTAAGGGACATGGATATGTACATACACATCCCCTCCTCATACCCAATTTTAAAAATTGGTTATTACCCATGTACATATCCGTATCACGTCAACATTGAGATTTCCCATCAAAATTGGAATGGGTTTGGAAAATGTCCATGGTGATGAGTTCATTTGTCATACTCCTTAGAACAAAGATATCATCATACAAGTTTTCTACCTTAGTACCACCCACCTGTAATATGTCCTTCCTTCGGGAAATTTGACTTCTGGGCAGTCCCATGCCAATGAAAATGTCACAATTCGCTGAGCATTAGATGGAACAGTCACAGTGGCTGCGATAGCTGCTCCAATAGATGATCCTGGTTCTGAAGGCGTAGCAGTTTCAGCAAAATTCAGATGGTCAAACGACCCATGCTGAAAAGAAAATGGTACCATAATGGAATTTAGTGCAATGTTATGTAGCGTGCATACGGATGAGAGCAAGTTTAATATCATATAAGTTGTACCATTTTGAATGAGCATCGGTAATCAACAACTAGAGAAGAAGTTCTCAAATTTCATCATTAATGTTTCTTGAGGGAACAAAGCATAGATAAATTCCATTATCACTCTGAATACAGGAAAAGATCAAGCTAAGCAGAAAGGAGAGATACTATCAGCATCGTATTATATTCATTTAATTTAATCAGTTCAACCATGACTAAGCAGTAATATGATTTTAGTTTCTTTAACAGTCTTTAAACTTTATACAGGTTTGCATCAAATGCATAATTCAATTGTAAATCCATAGTTACAACAGCCAATCCTATGAATGAATAGGAGGCAAGGAAAATTAACAAATAAGACCCAAGAAGTGATTATTTAAGCTTGAAATATCCTTTAAGAATTATGTTCAAAGAGATTCCAGTATTGATAATTGTCAGAATAGAGAACAATAAATTCAGACGTCCAAAAGCAAAGGAAACTCCAAATAATTGCTTTAAGAAATTCTTACAGCACAATGATTAGCTTTATCTGTTACAGAACAGCATGAAGGAAAATAAAACATCAAAAAACAAAAATATTTCAAAAAAATACATTCGAAAGTAGATCTCTGACCTGTTTAACTTCATGCCACATGTCCTTAGCCGAGATACCATTATAAGAGCCGGATACAACAAAGACAGGACACTCTGAGATATGAACATATTCAGTCTCTTCTGCTGCAATTGCAAATGTGACTGGAGATCTATCATTTGCCGTCCTGTATGTTAAACATACCACAATAACATTTATTTGACCAAAACTAAATGTTTTCCTTTTCATCTTTTGCTGAAAAAGAGAATAGCAAGCTATACTTATGATGTAGAAGCACGGCATGAACCCCATCATTCAACCTATATCAGAAGATAATATGTATTGTGAATATTAGAATAAACTATTGATGACCTTTGGGGGGTTGAAACAAATTGGATCATCTGTGTAAAGAAAGCAAACCAACTGACTATTTTCTTACATTTTCTTGGAATTAAAGTGGTCACCAGTAAATTCAGAAATTCCTCCAACAGAATTCTGAAGCACACAGCAATTTGTTTGCACTCAGTGCCCCCAACAAAATAATAGAGTACTAAAAACCAACAGATGGTAACAGTAATGGGCAACATAAAAGTATCACTTACTGTCCATGTGAAAAGCAAGGTAACATCTGCTGACATATTCCCTAAATTTTTCAGCTGCATAAAATAAAATTGTCTGCTTATTATTAACTTTAGAAGCATAAAAGTCCAACCAAAAGTTATATGGAAGTCATCCTTGCCTACCGTGAAAGTGAAAACTGTTACAGGAAAGCTACTCTCCTTGTAATTATGAGGTATAACAGGTGAAATCTGATGACAAATTATCCTCAAAGCTGGGTCAGGTTCTGCATTTGAACAGAAGAGTTGATAGACGAGAGAGATACAGAGTACTATAATGGAATTGAAACTATGCCAACTAGCCCAGTTTACCCTCATAAATCGTCCAAGCCCTTGGGTACAATGCATGATATGTGGATCTGTTTCCATTTATGTTCCAATCCCATGATTCAATCCCTGACACTGGATTTTGTCTGAATGAAGTTCATGCATAATTTTTTAAATATTCAAAGAATTTAAATCTGCCATTCAAAATAATAAATCAGAGGCAGTTAAGTTACAAGCCATCTACAAAGACTTACTTTCTTATCTCTTGCTTCGCAGGGCAAAGTACACTAGAATATTTTTCACCACTTGGACGTGAAACAAAAACCTGAGACAACAATCTTTTTCTTATGTCGGAAAAGATAATATTATTTTCAGGATGAAGTAAAGAAAATATAAGATATAAAATAATTTGTAAGAGATACTTGAACTTCAACAAATACTGATCCAGAAACTTGAGTTTAACTTGTTCATAACCACATTCCAGGCTAGAAATGTAAATATACAGATGAAATTCTAGGATTTAAGGGTAACCAGTTTATTGACACTATATAAGCAACCAGGTTAACCAAAATGGTATAACACCTAATCCTTAATTACAACCCCAAGTTTTGTCGTTATGTTCAGTGCAGATTGGAGACAACTGTTTAGTGTCGGCATCAGGTAGTTATGCACCTGTTCTTTTTTATCCACATTTCAAGCATTAAGGCCTTTGATGTGAGGAGACCTATCATATAAAAACACTGATCAAACTTTTCCTTTATAGTTTATCCTTTAAGGCGTGGTATTTATGTAATTATTATGCTCAAATGGGAACAGAACCACCTCCCAAGACACAAACTAATGCTTATTTCTTCCATTATGAAGAAAAATCTACTTAAAAAGATTTACGGAAAAAATAAAAAAGTAGTGTGAAAGGTAAATAAGAAACGGGAGAGATACACATAGATGTTACTCACAAAACATTATGATATCAAAGCCTACATTATAACTATAATGTGCATTGTTGATAAACAATTCAATTTACTGAACTAGTAAAAAAGATTGGACATTGGTTTGCTCATCACAGTGTGAATAAACATCACATTGTTATATTGACATGCAAATTCTGGTATCACTATATCTAAGGTCCTGAATATTGAATATCAAATTTCAAATTTCAAGGGAATACAGACAGTGTCAGACTGCTAGGATTTCTAGAAATGTTTAAAAGAAAGTAAAAAGGTATCTTCCTGATCAAGGAGACTGAGCAAAACTTACAGAAAACTGATTTGCTAAAACTGGTGTCTCTTCACATACTACAGGGAATAGTTGCCAACGCTGAAATTCACCTCTGAAACTTCTTCCAATACTTCCAGCTCTGGACATCAGTTTGTCAAAATATATATATATATATATATATATATATATATATATATATATATATATATATGCATATTATTTACATAAATTATCCAAAATGTTCTCAAGCTAATATAAATTGGATAATAATGATGCTGTTAACATCATAATATTCAGGTTGTCACATATCAAAATGATTTTTACCATTTTATCACTGTATTATTTTAGTAGCCTGAGTTATTTCCCCATAAATATGCTGTACATTTCAGTAACGTGGCCCTACAATTTCTCCCTTGTACAGTTACTAAATTACTATTTAATGAGCAAGGCCTAAATAGGGAGAATAGTTTTTTTCCCAAAAGCACACTCTAGATATTATCAAGATGATTCGTGTGTGAGTGTGTGTGTGTTTTGACAAATGTAATGTGATTATAACTTATTATATCATTGATATAATTAGAAATAAAAATATACCTAACATTTTAAACATAAATCCAATTGGCACCTGTGGTAATATCAAGCCAATAAAAGATAACACATTTTCCACGCACAATATGCACATGTTTTACACTACAACTGCAATATTTCAAACCAAAATTCATAACCTAATTAATTGAAGGCAACATTAAAAGGATCATATCAGAAGGATGGTTAATTTAATCTTGTGTATATCTTTTGGCTGGAGCACATGGAGGAGAAATGTTACTTAATTCAAGATTGAAGACTTACCCAATAGCTCATATTCATAGAAAAGGAAATAAATGTGAATATTTGCTTGCATCACGTGGTATTAGAAACTTGGGTAGTTTTTGGTGGGTTGGGATTCCTTCTATGGTTTCTCGTGATTTCTTCAGAGACCGATTTGGTCTTCCTAGTTTTAGGTTTTTCCAGGGGTTTTGGCATGGCCCCCCACTTTTGTTTGTATTGTTTCGTTATTTATTTAAAACATTTAGGTAGAGATACTGCATATGATTGTTACTGGCTAAAATGGGAGGCTACATGGGATTGTTGTCAGTATAGTAATGTTTTTGCATACTAGCTTCATAAAAAAATTAAAAAAAAAAGACTTACCCTATACCTCCCAAAGGAACACCATGACCAAATGTCACGCTACGCTTGGCAAAAGGATCAATCATTCCAATCTGTGCAAGAAAGATAGAAACATCAAAGAAACGCAGAAAACAGTCAGAGAAAAATAATCAGATGGATTCTTCATAGCTCTAATCGATATATGATAGAAATTTATAGACAAAATAAGATTACCCTTCCTTTGGCAGCTTCTTCCCGACAATAACGCCATAAGCGATAGCCAATTGGAGCCTACCAAATCAAAGAATAGCCTCGTCAAATTCCTGATGCTCCTAATTTTTAAATATTATGCAAGCATAGGTGGGAAAAAAAAAACGATAGAGTTGATATATCATATACCCAATAGGGATAATATTGCAGAGCATCAAAGTATATGAAAGGGGAGTTGACATTGAACTGTCTTGTCCTAAAACAGAAATCAAGAACAGAGTCCTTGAGATTTAAATTACCCTATAGGGTATGATTGCACGAGATATCAACATTTCATAAATATTTGAGAGAAGTTGAGTATGATTAACAGTAAATTGAAGTTGAAAAAAAAAAGTGTTGGGAGTGAGATAAGCAGTAAGGAGGAGTTAATGGTATGCAGAATGAAGGGTTATGGTGCGATCTTTTTTAAAGATTGTTACATGAATAACCTTACCAGATGAACAATATCTTTGAAACATAAGGAGATTTCGGATGAAGCATTTCCATGGGAGTTCAATTTTCGGTGCCATGTAAGTGAAGGAGGATTGGGTGGGTGAGCCTTTAGCGGACATGAAACATAAAAGAGATGTTAGTAGAATGAATGAGGCATGATGATGAGATGGGTAGTATGAAATGGACCTTGCTGGTAGAAGACTTGTTGTCTCCCATTTTCCCTTGCCTTGCGTTTTCTTTCCTTAACCAGTACGTTGAATTGGATATTGGATCTGCTGATATATGACTCTTCCCTCTCTATTTATACTTTTTTTATAAAGCCCCACCTAACTAGACTTATTTTTTAAAATATTTAATTGTCCATCACATCAGATGTAATTACATTAAAATTATTTTAAATATTAAATGGTTAGATTAAATTTTTAGTAATTTAACTGAGCTTATTTTCAATCTTCATTCAATAGTCATTATTAAATATTTTAATGCAATTTCTTATTATGATTGCTTTTTATTTATTGTTATTTGTTTTAATTTTATAAAAATGTTTAATTATTATACTGTTTTTAATATTTTTTGAATTGTTTTTGTAATTTTATATATAGTTTAAATTTTAAAAAAATAACATTATAAATTACAATAACTAATATTATGTGAAAAATATATATAATAAAAAATATAATTTAATTAAATTAAATTTAGAAATAAAAAATAATAATTTCAGAAAATAAAAAAAAGGTTACATTTGATTACTAATATTTTTATTATAATTATTATACTTATAAGTATCTTCTTATGTTTTCAATACGTGATTTTGGTTCCCACGACTTGAGTTACCATGTTTTAGAAAAGTCATAACTTTGACTCGTTCTCAATTTGTTATTAGTTTATTTAAATTACCTTGAAAAATGTGCTAAGTATTTAAATGTATTCACACTAGCTTCGCCATTGAACATCTAACTGGTCTAAAAATTAAAAATAATATGATCATTGGAGAAGCACTTGCAACCAACCACGCAGATAAAATCAACGTCATGATATATTTGTCAAGAATAATTAATAAATATTAAAACTTATAAAAAATTATATATAAATTTAATATTAAATAAAATTTGACTAATAGTTTGTTTTATTTAGAGAACAAAAAGTGTCCATAATATTTATCATATAATCATTATTATTAATAATTTATTTTATGTACATAAAAAATAAAAAAGTATCAAAATAATTTTAAAATTATTATACTATTTCTTTTTCGTTTTAGTATTATTACAAATTCAAATATAATTAAATGTAAAAAAAAACTTAAATTAATATAGAAAATAACAAACGAAAAAAAGGAAGGTATATTAACTATCAATTAATAAGGTATTAAAGGTTCAAATTATTTTATTATTTTTTAATTTTATTTTTGTGTACTCAAATAAATTATCAATTATAGTTATACAACATTTATACACAGTTTTTATCTTTAAATAAAGTAAAATTACATCGATGATTATTGATGTCAAAATCATTTATCAGAATCCATGTAATAACATCTATGAATTTATATTATTTTAACTAGTGAAATTAATTATTTCATATTCATAAATACATTGAATTAAGGATCATTAATTATACTTTAATGTTGTGTTTTGTTGAGACGAATGATGTGAAGAAGAAGGAGAGTAAGAGATTAGAAGGATTATAGAATAAAGTTGGTGTTGTTTATTTTAAGAGATTCATAAGTGGTTTTAGAGTAGATTAGGAAGTGAAATTTATGACTGAATTCATTAATGTGACATATTAAACAAACTTTTAATAGATAATAAATTAAACTACTAAAATGTCCCTATTGTTATAGGTTATATAAAACTATATATAAATGATTTAGAATTATTTTTATAAATTTTATTCAATGATTGAAATTATAAAAAGATTATTTAAAAAATAAATAAACAATATATTTTGTATGAAAATAAATTCAATATGTAAGGTAGAAAATAAGTAAATATTACGACACTAGCATGAAAAAAAAAATAGGAAGAGGATGAATTAATTATTTAGCCTCTGTCACCCTCCAATCTCACAAAAACCAGAGGAATGACATTTATTACAAATCATACTCATCCTCCCTCCTTATCCCTTTTCATAACTCTAAGAAAAATAGTCAATCACCCTCTGATACTCAGTTTCCATTATTATTGAATAGTGAATCTATTCAAAAGAACACGGTCTAAAGAGAACGTCGAACACAAATTAACATTTTTTTTACTTTTATACAAACATAATATATATCATTAAACACACATGAAAATAAATTTGTATTAATTTTTTATTAAAAAATAAATTTTAATAATTGTATTAATTTGTAATTAGATGAAATATTTTGACAATATACGTAACAATTAATTTTTTTTAACTATATTAACTTTCAGTTAGATCTAAATTTACTTTAAACTGAATTCAGGTTTTGACTACTTTGTTTGTATTAAACTCTTACACTATGTTTCATTCTGCTGATGTTTCTGTTACCACATATTTGTTGCAATGGATTTGTACATGCACCAATTTAAAAGAGAATAAAGATAAAGAATTCAAAAAATAACCTTTTAATTTTATCCTCTCTAAACAACAGAGATTTGAGTGGATACATCACTATGTATATACAATGTTCTTTTAAAATAATGTAACATTTAGATTTTTTTTATGTATATAAATTATTTTCTTGAAAAACCTAAATATATACTGCACAAATCATATTTTAATTTACAAAAATTATAATTTAATAGAAAAAAAAATTGATGCATGTGTTTGAATATTTTTTTTTTTCATACTTTTAAATCATCAATTTGAACCGTGGAAATGTGTGAAATAAAAAAATATAAGTTATAAAAAAAATATTAAAGTAAAAAAAAAAAACTAAACTATTTATAATAAAAATTAAATATTAAAGTAAAAAAAAATTAAACAGTCTTGTTTTATCGTTTATTTAAAAAAAAATGAACTTTTATCGGTTAACTCCTCACTATTTGGATTATGTATTTTATTTACTCATTTTTCTTCAATGGCCTCTTATCCTAAACACCGCGCACACTCTGTTTTTTAATTTAATTACCATCATTGAGACAATGATCGTGAGCTTCTCATCTCCGTCACTACCATATAAGGTCATGTCGCCTTGCTCTCGTCATCCCACCTTACCACCTTCACTGCAATTCTAACACATCACACTCCACCCAACTGATATCTTGTTTTTTGAACATTAACTCTAACTAACATTTTATCATTCTCTTATATGTCTCTTGTATTTTTCTCATTTTTTTTTATACTTGTTGCTTCACTACTCCCATTTCACCTTTTTTTTTCATCGTCTTATAATATTTTTCTTAAATATTTAGGCTTTTACCAATTTCGGAACTTTATGTTCTTCACTTTGACAAAATAGTTATTTGTGTGAAAGGTGAATACAAATCAATTTAAGTTTGTCCTTTGAATGTTTTTTTTATTGAAAGTATACAATTTGTTTATGTTATTGTTTATACACTTGTAATATCTAATTTGAGGAAAAGAATTATGTTTCAATTGTTTAAAAGAGACCTCACGATTGTGGTGTTGGTGTTCAAAAAACTTATGGGTGTGACACATTTTATGCACATTATAAAAGCGACTATTCTTTTGCTCTATATTAATTAATTATGAAAGTGTAAAATTTTTCCTTAAATTCCCTCCTTTTTTGAGGGTGTTTTAAAATTCAGCAAAATGAAATAGTATTTCAGTTAAGTTTTGTTCAATTCGGTTAGGTTCAGTTCGGTTCAATTCGGTTCGGTTCGTTTTGGTTCGGTCTAATCCGGTTCAATTCAGTTCAATTCGATTCGGTTTGGTTCAATTCAGTTCAATAAAGAATATATAATGAATTTTTAAAATAGTTGTTAAATGTAAAATTAAAAAAATAAAATATGTACATAAGAGAAGTTTTTGAAACAATTGTTGAAGACAAAAAAGGTTTTTAAGCTAACGGTTAAAAGTAAACTATTTATAGAATAATTAGTTTTTAAATAATAATTAAGGATAAAATTGGAATAACAAAATATTGACACAAAGGAGAGTATCTTCTTTATATATTGTTATAGATGAAAAAAATTAATCTAACTAAACTTAACTATGACTATTTGTATTATATTAAAAGAACAACAAAAATAAACTATTTATAATAAAATTAAGTATTAAAGTAAAAAAAAATCATTGTCTTATAATATTTTTCTTAAATATTTAGGTTTTTACCAATTTTGAAACTTTATGTTCTCCACTTTGACAAAATAGTTATTTTCATGAAAGATGAATACAAAAATTTTTAAGTTTGTCCTTTGAATGTTGTTTTTACCGAAAGTATACAGTTTGTTTATGTTATTATTTATACACTTGCTATATTTAATTTGGGGAAAAACATTATGTTTTAATTGTTTAACAAGGACCTCACAATTGTGGTGTTGGTGCTGAAAAAACATTTGGGTGTGACATTTTTTATGCACATTACAAAACAACTCTCCTTTTTCCTCTATATTAATTAATTATGAATGTGTAAAATTTTTCCTTAAATTTTCTCCTCTTTTTTTCGAAGGTTCGGTCTGGTCCGATTTGGTTCAGTTTAATTCATTTTGGTTTGGTTCAGTTCGGTTTGGTTCAGTGTAGTTCGATTTAGTCTGGTTTGGTTCAGTTCAGTTCGGTTCAGTGCGGTTCGATTTGGTTCAGTGCGGTTCGGTTTGATTCAGTTCAGTGAGATTCAGTCTAGTTCGGTTCGGTTCGATTCAGTTCGGTTCAATTCAATTCAATAAATAATATATAATGAATTTTTAAAATGGTTGTCAAATGTAAAATTAGAAATATAAGATATGTACATAAAAGAAGTTTTTAAAATAACTACTGAAGACAAAAAAGGTTTTTAGGCTAACGATTAAAAGTAAACTATTTATAAAATAATTAGTTTTTAAAATAACAAATAAGGGTAAAATTGGAATAATGAAAAATGGACACAAAAGAGGGTATCCTCTTTATATATTGTTGTAGATGAAAAAAATTAATATAACTAAACTTCGTTGTGATTATATGTATTATATTAAAGTAACAAAATAATAATTTCTTTCATGGTCTTATAATATTTTTCTTAAATATTTAGACTTTTACAAATTTCAGAACTATATGTTATCCACTTTGACGAAATAGTTATTTCCGTGAAATGTGAATACAAGCATTTTTAAGTTTGTCCTTTGAATGTTGTTTTTATTGAAAGTATACAGTTTGTTTATATTATTGTTTGTACACTTGCTATATTTAATTTGGGGAAAAACATTATGTTTCAATTGTTTAAGAGGGATCTCATGATTGTGGTGTTGGTGCTGAAAAAAATTATTGGGTGTGACATTCTTTACGCACATTACAAAACAACTCTCTTTTTGCTCTATATTAATTAATTATGAAAGTGTAAAATTTTTCCTTAAATTTTCTCCTATTTTTTTGAAGGTGTTTTAAAATTCAACAAAAGTAAAGAGTATTTATGTTTAGTTCAGTTCAATTCAATTCGCTTTAGTTCAGTTCGGTTCGACCAGGTTTGGTTCATTGCGATTCAGTTCGGTTCAGTGCGATTAGGTTCGATTCAGTGTGGTTCGATTCAGTTCAGTTTAGTGCAGTTCAATTCGGTCCAGTTCGGTTTGGTTTGGTCGAGTCCGATTCGATTCAGTGTGGTTCTATTTTATTCGGTCTGGTCCGGTTCAGTTCAATTCGTTTCAGTTCAATTCAGTTCGGTTCGATTTAGTGTGGTTCGATTCGGTTCAAGGTGGTTCGGTCCAGTCCGGTTTGATTAGGTTCGGTCCAATTTGGTTCAGTGTGGTTCAGTTCGATCTGGTTCGGTTCAATTCGGTTTAATTCAATTCAATATGATTTGGTTCAGTTCAATTCAGTTCAATAAAGAATATATAATGAACATTTAAAATATTTGTTAAATGTAAAATAAGAAAAATAAAATATTTACAGAAGAAAAGTTCTTAAAATAACTGTTGAAGACAAAAGAGGTTTTTAGGCTATCGGTTAAAAGTAAACTATTTATAAAATAATTAGTTTTTAAAATAACAAATAAGGGTAAAATTGGAATAATGAAATATGGACACAAAAGAGGGTATCCTCTTTATATATTGTTGTAGATGAAAAAAATTAATATAACTAAACTTAGTTGTGATTATATGTATTATATTAAAGTAACAAAAAAATTAAACTATTTTTAATAAAGAATAAATATTAAAGTAAAAAAAATTAAACAATATTGTTTTATCATTCATTTTTAAAAAATTGAACTTCTATCGGTTAACTGCTCACTAATTGAATTATGTATTTTATTTTCTCATTTTTCTTCAATGGCCTTTTGTCCTAAACATCGCGCACACTCCATTTTTTAATTAAATCACCATCATTGACATAATGATCGTGAGTTTCACATCTCCGTCAATACTATATTAGGTAATGCCGCCTTGCTCTCGTCATCTCACCTTTTTTCTCGTCATCCTCGTCAATACACCCCACCAAATTGATATCTTTTTTTTTTTAACCTTAACTATAACTAACATTTTGTCCTTCTCTTATATGTCTTTTGCATTTTTCTCATTTTTTTATACTTGTCGCTTCACTACTCTCATTTCACTTTTTTTTTTCATCGTCTTATAATATTTTTTTAAAATATTTAGGCTTTGACCAATTTTGGAACTCTATGTTCTCCACTTTGACGAAATAATTATTTGTGTTAAAGGTGAATACAAATCAATTTAAGTTTGTCCATTGAATGTTGTTTTTATTGAAAGTATACAATTTGTTTATGTTATTGTTGATACAGTTGCTATATTTAATCTGGGGAAAAATTATGTTTCATTTGTTTAAGAGGGACCTCATGATTGTGGTGTTGGTGATGAAAAAACTTTTGGGTGTGACATTTTTTAGGCACATTAAAAAGGGACTCTCCTTTTGTTTATATTAATTAATTATGAAAGTGTAAAATTTTCCCTTAAATTTTCTCCCCTTAAATTTTCTCCTCTTTTTTGAAGGTGTTTTAAAATTCAGCAAAACTAAAGAGTATTTCAGTTCAGTTTAGTTTAGTTTAATTCGATTAGGTTCCGTTCAGTTTGGTTCAATTCGGTTCAATTCGATTATGTCCGATTCAGTTTGGTTCGATCTAATTTGGTTCATTACGGGTCGATTCAGTTTAGTGCGGTTAGGTTGGCTTCAGTTTGGTTCGGTGCGGATCAATTCGGTTCAGTCCGGTTCGATCCAGTTTGGTTCATTACGGTTCGGTTTAGTGCGGTTAAGTTTGGTTTACTGTGGTTTGGTTCAGTGCGATTTTGTTCGGTTTAGTGCGGTTCAGTTTGGTTCAATTCAATTTGACTCGGTTCGGTTCAGTTTCATTCAATAAATAATATATAAATGAATTTTTAAAATAGTTGTTAAGTATAAAATTAGAAAAATAAAATACGTACATAAGAGAAGTTTTTAAAATAACTGTTGAAGACAAAAGAGGTTTTTAGGCTAACAATATATAAAAAGGATTACTCTTTTTGTGTCCACATTTCATTATTCCAGTTTTACTATTCATTATTTTAAAAATAATTTATCTTTAACCATTATTTTAGAAACATCTTTTATCTTAAACCATTATTAAAAAAAATTGTGTACATCTTTTATTTTTCTAATTTTACATTTAACAATTATTTTAAAAATTAATTATATATTTTGTATTAATCTTATTTTTTTATAAAAATTAAAAAATACAAGCACAAAGGTGCGATAACGACTGTATTTTTTGCTAATCAAATAGAGAAAATAGAAGTTTAAGTAAGAAAAAAAAACAATTTTAATTGAAATTAATTATAGAATTCCAACTAAATCAAACCTTTACGGTTTGAATTAGTTACCGTTTAGGATATGTAAACAATTTTGTCATGTATTATTTGTGGAACAATCTTTTAATTTAAAAAAAAACATTAATCAAAATTTATATTATTACAATTACAAATTCACAAAAATACAATTAACTTTCTAATACATAAATAAATAAAGAAGTCAAAATATTTTTAAAAAGTCAACTATAATAATATAACATATATTTGCAATAAAAACATTATAATGAAAAAATGTTGAGAACCTAAATGTGGGTCTAAGTCCCATATTGAATAAAAATGAAAAAATTATTGAGCACTATATAAGGATGAAAATCCATAAATTTATTGTCATGAGATTTTTGTTAAAAATTATGTTAATCCCTTATGTATATGTTGAATTCATGTCTCACTTGTGTTAAATCTCCCTAATGATCATCTCTCTCAATGTACTACGTTCTTAATGGATTTTAACTCAACTTTTTATTTTTGTATAATTACTCGTATAGTACTCAGTTTGGGGCTAGTGTGTCAAGTCCCTGTGTGTGACACATGGCATTATCAGTATCACTATCAGATGTCATTGTGTTGATTTCGATTTAGTTCCCATATATGTCTTTTTGTTTTAATTTAGTACCTAAGTATGTGTATCTGATTCAATTTTATCCCAATTTTTTTTAATAATTGAAATATTTTTATAATCCATTTTTTATAAGATTAAAAATAATTAAGTATAAATATTTTTACAAAATTAAGTACTAATATTTATAATGTTTCTCTCAATTTCAGACCAAATTTATTATTTGTATAAATGTTATACTAATATTTTTTATTAAAAACGACTTTTTAACATATTACTTTATTAATTACTTTTTTATTAACTACTAATGTTTTGTTAATTTTTTAATTACTTTCAAAATAGAACAATATTGTGGCTTACTAATTTTAAATCAAAATTTCTATTGGTATGGATGTTATACTAATTTTTTTTTTATTAAAAATGACTTAATAAAATGATTTTTACCACTAAATTTTAATATAAACATCAAATACTTAATTTTTGTAAAACTTTTATACTTAATTACTTTTAATTTTATAAAAAACATTAGGTCAAAATTGAATCAAATACATATAAGTAGATACTAAATTGAAACGAAAAAATATAAATGGAAACTAAATCGAAATCAACACAATGATATCTGATAGTGATATTGACACGTGACATTGACAATGCCACGTGTCACACACATGGACTTAACACGTGGCATTTTATTTTATTTTTTAAAAAAAATTTAAAAAAAATAAAAAAAAAATCAAAAAAATTGACACGTGGCACGTTGACTAACGACGTTAGTCAACTCTGTCCGAAAGGGACCTAATTGAAGCAATTTTCAAAAGTTGGGATGCAATTGACACTTTTTTAAATCTGGGTACCTATTTGACACACTAGTCCCAAACTGGGTACTATACGAGTAATTAAACCTTTTATTTTTTGTGTGTTCTCTCTGTGGATCAAATTCATCAAGCAATTTAACAAATACGCGACTAATTATATGTTATGAATGTTACACTCACTAAACCTATTTATATGTTGTTATATATAATAATAATAATAATAATAATAATAATAATAATAAACCACTAAATTGTTTATGGAACTATCATTTTTAAATAATTATATATATATATTATTAATTATTATATATATATATATAAATATATAAATATATAAATATATTATTATTTATTATTATAATTTATTATATATAATTAATAATAATAATTATCATTAATAATAATATATATAAAAATTAAATATTGTCAAAAATATAATAATTAATATATTATTATATCATAATTAATATATAAAATAATTATTATTTTTAAGTATATAATAATTAATAATAATAAAAATTATAATATGTAGAATAATTAATATTAATTAAAATATTATTAAAAAATAATAATATATATAATAATTACTATTATTAATTTTTGTATAACTTTTTTCACATTCATAAAAATTTTATTTTTTTTGTTTTAAAAATTCATATAATTTTAATATTTTTTTAATAATTATTTGTAATTATTTTTTAACATCAAATTACAAAATTATTTTCTTTTTCCATCAAAGATATTTTGGTAACTTTATAATTCTAACTACTTTTATAATTTATCTTATCTATCACATCAATCAAATTTCTCAATAACTTTTATAAAACTTAACTCCAAATTCACTTACTTTATCCTTTAAATTTACTTTAAAAAAATATACATATTCATTTACTCAAATACACACAAATTCATTTTCTTACTCTCCCTAAGATTCATCCAAACAAAATAACACGCCCTTAATTCTGCAGTACCAGCCTTTCTTACAAGTTGATAAACTATTTGTGAGAAACCTTCCCTTTCAAAGAGATTAATCATTAATTATGTTAGCAGGTTCTCACACGTGGTTGTCCAATGATCGCCTACTTCTGGGATAACAAATTTCCTTATTATTGTCATCTGACATTCCCACTACTGAATGGAAATACTAGATAATTAAAGTTAATAAGAAACCAAAACTGATAAATGAAGATAATTAAAACAAAAACTGAAAAAATCAAATTCAAGAAATAACCATGATAAAAGAAAAAAAAAACTAAATGTAAAAATTAAGCCACATGTATTCAATCCTTTCAGATAGAATAGAAACTAAGAAAATTGTGGAGATGGATGGTACAGGAAAGAAATAAAAAATTACTCACTACAAATTCTAAAGCAAATACGTTACGGTTGTAATTAGGAGACAAAACAAGAATTAGAGACTTGTTGACTCTAAAAGCCTATATGCACTTAGTTTCCTTTGCCACAAATAATGATCAGCCAAAGAAATCTGTTTGGGTGGGAGAGAAGAGGCTTAGTTCAACAAATTTCCTGTCCCTTTCCAATGTCCGAAATGAAATTGAACCACCTTTAGTTGATGCATCAGAATACCTGCCATGACCGGGACGGGGAGTTGGACTGTTCCCTTCAACATCATTATCTTCTTGGTGACCATGATTAGCAATAAGAGACATGGTATCATTATAATCAACATTCAGTCTCCAAGCATCTAAATCTGGCAAATTCCCCAGCGCCAAACTATCTGCAACTGGACGATACACAAGCATGCACATGCACACCCCAGCACAACACACAAGGGCAAGAAAAGCCAAGAAAGCAAAGGCTTCAAACATAAAATGCTCAGGTCCAGATAAAACAGATAAACCAAGGAAAAGAACCCTTAATGGAAGGAAACCTGAAACTGAGAGTATCAGTGTGTAAATCCTCTTCTGCAAACCCTTATTAATAACTAATTTCAAAATCCTGTTTCCAAGCCAAAAAAGGTAGGAGGTGAGGATAATGGCGAAAAGGCCAAGGAGAAGAGTACTGAGTAAAGGGTAAGTACAGAGGGCGATGTCATGTTCCTTAGCAATTGAAGAGGCAGTAGCTGTACTTGTAAAATAATGAGGCAACTTTTCTCCAGAACCATTGTTATTCTTGTTTAAGTGAGGTCCAACCAAAATGACAAAAAGTTGAAGAACAAAAACTGGGAAGCAGTAGAGCAGAATATAGCCGGCTGTTTTCCCATTCCATTTTCTGTTCATAATTCCAGTATCCAACGTCTGCAAGGGTGCACGGAGGAGAAACACGAGTGTGAGGAAGAGACAGGGTTCTGCAAACCCCAGATTTGATACAATGTAGCATTTGCAGATCGTTTCCTGCCATTTTAAGTGAAGGGCACGTCTTAACAAACTTAACCGAATAATCTCACCAAGACCCCACCAGATTGCAAACAAGATAAATGCTATTCTGATGATCCAAGGACCACTAAAATAACTGAGCTGAACAAAACCCCGATTATTAATACGAGACCGAAAGTAAAATGAGTATGCAATGCACATCAAGCCCAGAATAAGCAATATGGCTACTAAACAAATTGTCACCACACTGAATGCATCGGCAGCAAATCTCGTCAGGGGCATTACCCGAATTACAGATTCCAAGCATGCTCTCTGATAGCATGGATAAAAAAATTCTTTTCAGAATCCCACTTTAACTCGCTCAGGTCTCGGTAGTAATAATACAAGACAATGACGGAACACAGATCAGACATTCATTATGACTCCAACTAGCTCCCTTTCACGAGGCCAAATGGCAACGAGACCCATCTACCTCAGAACATGTGTGCTGTGAAGTACCTAAGAAAAGAAAAGCGCATAAGTAAAATTGGAACAAAACAACTGAACATGCAATTTCGCTTGGTGTCTAACTTGTATTTCATAAGAAAAAAATTGTTTGATTAAGCAGGCAGCATATTTGCATGAATGATTGATTGGGGGTGAAGTTGAATATAAGAAAGAGTAAAGGGTGAGCAGTAACTGGGTTTGAACATAAACTTGATTCTGACTCTGACAGAGAGGAATACAAAACAATAACTTCAGTAAGAAACTAAGCTAGCGAATCTGAAACTTAGTTGGTTGAATCAAAATTGAAATGGGTTTGTATTAGGGGACTAGAAAATGAAAAAAAAAAAAAAAGGAAAAGAGAAAGGGTGAAGAAGCAAGAAATGATAGAAGGAAGGAATGCAGAACTTACGGTGAGAGTGTTGGATTTGATGGATCTAGAAGATGAGAGTGAAGGATGAAGGAGAAGTGAAAAATGAGAATCCAATGACTCTCCCTGTGTTGTGTGTTGTGTTGTTCCAAATTCCAAATCATACACACACATGTTGTCTCCAGCCTGTCTCCAGCTGTCTCAACTCAACCCTCCTTTTTTTTTTCTTAAATAAATATTATTTCCAATAATATGTCACGCCACGCTCTAACCACTTCCTACGCTGTATATATTTTACTTACATGTATTTGCTTTCCTACATTATATATTATTAAGGTAAAAATTCTGAATATTTTTCCTTTTAACTAAACCAACCAAAACTCAATTGGTATTATTTGTCAAATAAATATAATTCAAATACCCTACCAGCATGTGTATTGTTAATATACAAGTTATCTTATCCCAAATTCCCGATGTTGCTAATTTAATTTCAGAATTGGACTAGGGCTTGAAAAAATTTGTTACAACTCCTCATCTAAAGTCCCGTTGTAAAGCGGCATAATTTCCTTAAATTACGAGAGATAACATAAATTTTTGAATTATTTTGAATCATATAATCTAAAATGTATCATAACTAATTTCAAATTATATATTTTGAAAATATTATAAATTATACGATATAAATAATTTTTATAACTTAATTATAAATATTTTTTGTTTATTTTTTAAGTAATTTTATAATTAAAAAATAAGTTAAGTTTAAAAAACGATAAGAAAATGGTTAATTTTAAAAAATAGTAAAATTGATAACATAGTTTTTTAATTTAAAAACAAACTATTTAAAGAATAAATGTAAAAGAAACCAAATATAGATACACAGTATTTTGTATTTATGTGTAAATATATAGGTATAGATTATTTACCAAAATATCTTTTAAGTAGTTAGCGAATCTTGAAACGTTATTTCTGAATTTACTAATTACTCATGGTGGTAGAATTTAGAAATGGGCCGACCCGGTGAGGCAATGACACAAAACCCTAATAAGTAAGTAGAAAGACTTGAAAGCAGTTACATTGGATTGAATCTCACACTCTCTCACAGCACCAGCCGTGCTTCGGACTTCCCTCCCACCGTAAGATTTCATCTTCCTCTGCCTTTCCCTTCCCTTTTTCCATTTCAGTGAGATTTCCTTTTCATTACGCTTTTCTTCTCGATTAGCAGGTACAGATCGCAACTCTGCACCAGAAGAGGGACCTCCTTTTTCCTTCAATTTTCTTTAACCATGGCTCCGCTGGTGAGTCCTAGTCTTCCTATTCAATAATATCACTCTTTCTTTTAGGTTTTCACTTACTTACACTCGATCACTCACTCACTCACTCAATAATCCACTCCCTGTGTATCAATTGGACTGTTTTCTAGATCCTGCATGGTGGCAAAACAAACAAAAATTCCTACAAGACACTTATTGCAGCGGAGTACGCCGGCGTCCAAGTTGAATTTGCTCCAAATTTTGAGATGGGTGTATCCAATAAAACTCCTCAATTTCTCCAGATGAATCCTATTGGCAAGGTCTCGTCTTTATCCGCACCTCTATACCTAAATCTAATTAAAACCCTACTTTCATTTCATCTCACCTCTGCTTCTTTATTCTTCCAGGTTCCTGTCTTGGAAACACCCGATGGTCCACTGTGTGAGAGCAATTCCATTGCTCGCTATGGTAAGCAATATCATTTGTAAATAGCCTGTCTTGTTCGCTTTTCGAAACCCCCACACCATGATTTAAGGGTTTAAATGAGATAATTTAATGATGTTCATTTTTTATTATCATCGTGCATTGCATTCATCTGAGTACGGGGATTGTTGCGATTTATTTTTTCTGATGTTGAGGTTGTTTTGCTGCAGTTGCCCGGCTGAGCCCTGACAGCACTTTGTACGGTTCATCTTTGATTCAATACGTTAGTCTATTATCCACCCAAAATTATCTCAAATGTTTATTGTTGTAGAGTATTCATACTGTGTACATGACGTCTACAAATGGCTGCTTTTGTTGCTGTTAGTTTATGTCTTCATGTTTTTTTTTTTATATTTTGCTATTTTAACCTTTCAGGCCCAGATTGAACAATGGATTGATTTTGCATCACTTGAGATTAATGTCAATATTTTTGTGTGGTATTCCCCAAGAGTTGGACGAGCACCATACCTTCCTCCGGTCAGTTGTTTACAAAGAATTTTTAATATTAAAGAAGTTTGTAATTTAGAAAAAAATTTCGACTTGATCTATCATGCAAGATGTGAGTTGGGTTCTTTAGTCCTTTTGGTAAAATTATAATAATTAAACGGTGCATTGAAAAGGGGGATGTGTTCAATTCTTCTGCCAACAGTTTGTGTTTTTTGTTGTTCAATATTTTTGGTTCTTGTTAAACATTATATTACCCTGATATTTTGGCCTGATTTTAATTATGCGTCTGAATGAAGGCTGAGGAGGCTGCAATTTCTGCACTAAAGAGAGCTTTGGGTGCTTTGAACACTCACCTTGCATCCAATACTTACGTGGTTGGGCATTCTGTGACCCTGGCTGACATCATATTGACATGCAATTTGTATTTTGGTTTCGCAAACATCTTTATTAAGAGCTTCACCTCTGAGTTTCCTCATGTTGAGAGATACTTTTGGACCTTGGTCAATCAACCAAATTTCCGAAAGATAATTGGGCAGGTCAAGCAGGCCGAGTCTGTTCCACCTGTTCAATCTGCAAAGAAGCCTTCCCAGCCAAAAGAAACTAAGCCTAAGCCCAAAGATGAGCCAAAGAAAGAGGCCAAAAAGGAGCCAGAAAAGCCCAAAGAAGCAGCAGAAGAAGAGGCACCTAAGCCTAAACCCAAGAATCCCCTTGATCTTCTCCCTCCAAGTCCAATGATACTGGATGAGTGGAAAAGACTGTACTCCAACACTAAAACAAACTTCAGGGAGGTTGCTATTAAAGGTAATGTTTCTGTAACCCTTTGGAGTCATTATTTTGAATTTTACCCAGTGTATAACGATTATAGTTTATGATCATTGCACAGTGATTATGAGTAGAATTTTATTTGTTTTATGACATGCAGACACAGGTTCATTTTAAAACCTTTTTATCTTGCAGGATTTTGGGACATGTATGATCCTGAGGGATACTCTCTCTGGTTCTGTGATTACAAATACAATGATGAAAATACTGTTTCTTTCGTGACATTGAACAAGGTTGGTGGATTTCTTCAGCGGATGGATTTGGCTCGCAAGTATGCATTTGGAAAGATGCTAGTGATTGGATCAAATCCACCCTTTAAGGTGAAGGGGCTGTGGCTTTTCCGTGGGCAAGAAATTCCGCAGTTTGTGATCGATGAATGCTATGACATGGAGCTTTACGAGTGGACGAAGGTTGACATATCTGATGAAGCTCAAAAGGAGCGTGTCAATCAGATGATAGAAGATTTCGAACCTTTTGAGGGCGAGGCTCTTCTGGATGCTAAGTGCTTTAAGTGAAATTTATTCCTTGTAAGAGGCTGCAGCTTTTGTCATGTGTCTTCGTTTTTGGTAGGGTTCGGTTTTCTTTCGTATGTCTTTAACAGTGAAGAAGTGTTAGCCGTACGTACTTTATTTGAGCCGCATCGAAACTTCATAATATTTAGTTTTCTACCTTAATTTTAATGATAGCAAGACAAATACAAGTGCCATATTTTTTTATGTCGGGTCTAAGCATCTATGGTAATAGAGGGGTTCGTGTTTTTCTCCTTCCCCCCAATAAAAGAGCCATGGGTTAACCCGGGCAAATCCCTTAAGGATGGAGACTAGCATTCCAAAACAACTTGATGTTGATTTAACTTCAATGTCAATGCTATTTTCTCCTATCAACTGGGATTGACACCCGGTGCCCTTGTAACAGGGTAGTTCAAGGAGGAAAGACAGGAGAAGTTTTGTGATTAATTAATTACTTAGACTCTTTAGAAATGTGTTGAATTCTTCTCTTCATATTTTTGTTGGGATTGTATAAGGAAGAATCCATATTGTATGTGATTACATACGCATGTTGCCCCTTCTTTTTCAGTATTATAAAACTAGTATTTTATCGATCCCACCTCAAATTGATAATAGATTTATAAAGTTATAATTTTAGTTATAAAAGAATAGAAAACAAACTATCACTCGTTGCATGTAAAAATACCTTCCATGCAGGTGGTAAGACCAAAATGTAGAAGATGAGAATCTCGCCTGTTATTCCTTTGGTATTTAAAAACATTTGAAGATGATTTTCAAAACTTGAATACTTCATTATAACTTTTTGATATATTTTAATGTAGATGGAGACGAAATCTATCTGTGAAGTTTAATCGTGAGTCAATTAAGGTTTGTTTGTGTAAGTCAAAACAATGCAGCTCAGTATATGTTGATATTGATCAGTTTTTAAATCTCACTATTTTTGCTATATTTTGATGCACCTCTTTAAAACGCCTATTTTCAATCTATGTTTATCATTTTCATTGACAATTCCGTTAAGATTTTTCTTTCTTTGTAGTTTGGTAATTGTGTATAATATGGCGTTGGATGTTTATTGGTAGGGTGCATTCACAACAATGTGTATTATTTGATTAACAACATATATTATTTGATTATTAAAAAAATGTTAAATTATCAACACAGCAATGTTATTAAAGTTAATTGTTAAACTCATCATTGTAAGATGACTTGTATTAAAGAAACTTAGAATGTTTAGTCAGTTAAAAAAACATTGATCACTTAATACTTAATATTTAAATATGCATACAAAGCACATATAACACTTTCATATTCATCATTACAGACGATAATATTAAAATTGCCAAAAGAAAGGATAGTATTCCCTCAATCCCTCTCCGTTACAACTTACAAGCTCTTTCTTTCTGCAATTCCAAAATTTCTTTAATACCTTAGTAGATGCGGAAAAGTAAAAATATATTTTTGAATTAAATAAACTAAAAATAATCTATTAATTGTATAATTAAGAATTTATAAATAATATACTATAGATTGTGCAGACTAAAATATATTTTTGGATTAAAGAATTGTATTTCAAATTACACAATATATATAAAATACTTATACAGATTATATAAGCTCAGTATAATTCAAAAATATATTTCCATTAGCTTATTTATAAGTTTAAAATACTGTTTGAAATAAAAAATATTTTAAATTAAGTAATTCACCTGAGAATATATTTTTAGACGATGATGTATTCTGATATCTGAAAATTGTGAATTGTACAATTATGTTTTGAAATAATTGGAGAATTTATGAAAATGCATTAGGAAGTGATGAGATGAGAGGACGATGAGAGGAGGAGGAAGAAAATGAAGGGGAGGAAGTTGAGGGTGACGTGGCTAATTTAAGAACAAAGAAAGCAAAATTAAAATTGGGTGAGTTAAGATGAGAAGGGAGAATTTGAAGCGAGCATGTCCACGATGATGGCTGCACCTAATCTGGTGAGATGTTACAGTTCATACAGAAATGGCGTGATGAAGTCAAAGTGGAAGTGCAAGGCGGAGGGTGAAGCTGATGTGGTTGTGATTGGGAGTGGGGTGGGTGGACTGTGTTGTGGAGCACTGTTAGCAAGATACGGGGAAGATGTGTTGGTGGTGGAAAGCCATGACCAACCCGGTGGTGCTGCCCATTCTTTTGATATCAAAGGCTACAAATTTGATTCTGGGCCATCTTTGTTCTCTGGTTTGCAATCAAGGGGTCCTCAGGCTAATCCTCTTGCACAGGTTTTGGATGCCTTGGGCGAGACTCTTCCATGTGCCACTTATGATTCATGGATGGTTCACATACCTGAAGGTCAATTCTTGTCACGCATTGGCCCTACGGATTTTTTCAAGGACCTTCAACAGTACGCAGGTCCTAATGCTGTACACGAGTGGCGCAAACTTTTAGTGAGTTATTGTTTGTAATTTATGTTTCCCAATATTCTTCTTCACTTCAAACATATCGTAATTTGTTTCACATCACAGGATGCCGTACTTCCATTATCTGCAGCTGCAATGGCTCTTCCCCCTCTCTCTATTCGAGGAGACTGGGGTGTGCTTTCCACTGCTGCAGCTAGATATGCTCCTTCTCTCTTCAAATCCTTTCTTCAAATGGGACCTCGAACTGCTCTAGGGGCCACTAAACTTCTCAGACCTTTCTCCGAAATTCTTGACGATTTGCAACTCAAAGACCCTTTCATACGGAATTGGATTGACCTCCTCTCATTCTTGCTTGCTGGGGTCAAAGCTAATGCTGTACTTTCAGCTGAGATGGTTCCTAACTACTCTTCTTTCACCTGTTTGATTAATCATTATACCTTACGGACTGTTACATTTTTTTTCTACAACAGATATCAATTTTAATTTGATGATATAATTTACATCCCTCTTACTAGCACATCAAGTTCGGATGCTCACCAAATATTTCTATTTATGAATGCCCAAACAAATTTCCCCCCAAATTTTCAGGTTTACATGTTTGCAGAATGGTACAAACCAGGATGCTGTCTTGAGTACCCCCTTCATGGAAGTGCAGCTATTGTGGATGCTCTCGTGCGAGGACTAGAGAAATTTGGGGGAAGAATTTCTCTCCAAAGTCACGTGGAAAATATCGTTGTTGAAAATGATAGAGCCATTGGAGTCAAGCTGAGGAGTGGTCAAGTGAATATATTTTGATTGATAAGAAAAGGCTCAATGATAAAATTTTGTTGGTTAGCATCTGCGTTTTAATTTTTAATTGAATATTTATGTATTCTGCAGTTCCTACGTGCTAAAAAGGCTGTTGTCAGCAATGCATCGATGTGGGACACTTTAAAATTGCTACCTAAAGAAGCTGTTGCAAAGTCTTTTTCAGAAAGGATCAACACGACTCCTCAATGTGATTCATTCATGCATCTCCATTTGGGATTTGATGCAGAGGTTTGCCATTTTGGTGACTGGTTTCATTTGTTTGTAATGTCTTTCTCTTGAAGCAATTGATAAATAAAAGGGGAAGGTCCATGTTACAGCCAAAGTTTTCGTGTGTTTATCCTGTTCACGAACTGCATTCCAAGTAGTTGGTAGCTCACAAAACACTGTTTTATCTTTGAACCACAACCTTTTTTATGTCCTCAAAGTTGTAGCAGCACAAAACAAGTAATGTCACTCATGCTGGTTGCATCTTCAAGTTTCAAGTAGCTGTCTGTCATCATCCACCGTTTAAACTACTTGAAGTTGATAACATGTTCCAATATCTGATTGACCAGGATATACCCAGTGATCTGGGGATTCATCATATAGTTGTAAATGACTGGGAAAGAGGAGTTGATGCAGACCAGAATGTTGTGCTGATATCAATACCTAGTGTACTTAGTCCTAATCTGGCCCCGCATGGGAAACATGTGCTACATGCTTATATGCCAGGAACTGAACCATTTGACTTGTGGGAAGGACTTGATCGTAGGAGTGCTGAATACAGAAATCTGAAAGCTGAAAGATCAGAGGTATTCATATGATATGTGGATAATGATATCTATGTATGCTTAGTAGTAACATAGCATATAAGTGTGTTTGTTGAATCAGGTAATGTGGAAAGCTGTTGAGAGAGCAGTGGGAGGAGGTTTCAGCAGGGAGAAATGTGAAGTGAAGTTGGTTGGAAGTCCACTAACACATGAAAGGTTTCTTCGGAGGAACAGAGGAACATACGGGCCAGCTGTGCAAGCTGGCAAAGATACCTTTCCTGGACATTCAACTCCCATCCCACAGCTTTATTGTTGTGGAGACTCCACCTTTCCTGGCATTGGAATCCCGGCAGTTGCTGCAAGTGGTGCAATTGTAGCTAATTCTTTAGTCTCAGTATCTCAGCATTCCAACCTGCTTGATGCAATTGGCATATGAACCCAACAAACAAAAACTTTTATGTGGCTTTCCAACCAACATCTATCTTCTCATTCTTCTCATGTAACAGTAGTTATTACTAGACCAAATCTCATTTTTTTTTTTATTTTGTAATAATGATACACTTATTTATGAATATAATTTTTCATCATTCTTACGAGGTATTATCCTCAAGTTATCAGCAAGATTGTTATTGTTAGATGTAGTTTGATATTATTAAGATATTGTTAGATATTGATAACCACAATATCAAACAATATCTTCTATTTAATCTTTTTATTTTCAGTTACTCTTTTTACTTGTACCTCTCTCTATTATAAATAGATTACC
>Ga0214542_1001267_pt1 | contig 51394 bp, 26 predicted proteins | sample CNSS1metaG_FD_160096 | JGI IMG/M metagenome (GOLD analysis project Ga0214542, IMG submission 160096) | Root nodule microbial communities from cowpea collected in UCLA plant growth center, Los Angeles, California, USA - CNSS1 | ecosystem: Host-associated > Plants > Roots > Nodule | place: USA... | reverse complement strand
AAACAATTTATGAAAAACACAACCTATAATGAAGACAAATAATATAAAATATCTTGATAAATCTTTTTAATCTTTATTCTTTATTATATTTGATTTTATATTTTATTATTTATTAGTATTATTTATTGTATTTATAAAAGAAATAAAATATTTGATTTAATATTTATAACAAAATAAAATAAAAATACCTAATATCTATAATAAAAAAAATAAAAATACATATTGTAAAAAAAAAATTCAAAATTTTTGGGGGGGCCACGGCCCCTCCCTGCTACCATAATAATCCGCCATTTTGTTTCACAATACAATGGATCGCCCGTATTATAATTTTAAAGTTTAAATTGAGAAATAAAAGTACAAGTAAATATACATCAATATATGTAACATCCATTTTTAGTAGTTTTAAAAATAATAAAATAGAACATTTCATCACAGTATTCAAAACAAGTAACCTAGTATATAAAGCATATTATTATAGTTTTATAAACTATAGGACTATAAAAATATAACATTTATACACTCAAACTAAACTAACAAGCTAAATAAAAAAACTAACAACTATTAAAGTTTCCTGAGATCTTCCACTACTCTAACTAGTGGCTCTCCATCCTTAAGAGGTGCCTATAAACTTATAACTTCATCTGCTCACACCGATAAGGTGGTCATATAAAATAGAGAGATAAGCAAACACAAGAAACACAAAGCACACAAAAAGGGTAAGCTAGTGTTCCAAAGAGTTATCCTTAAACAATTAAATCACATCCAATATAAACTATGCTTGGATAAAAATATAATGAATATACATATGCACATAAAAAGTTGACACTAAACTCAATTATCCGAATACATACCCTTGAAATAAGAATTCACTAGAGGCGTGCACTTGTATAGTATTTATGCTCTATAGAGCCCTAAACAAAAGGGTTATCACCCTAGTACTCATAAGGTTAATCCCCTTCATGCCTAGGACCAAACAAGTTTATTGACTAGGACCTCTTGCGATTCTCACCACATAACCCATTATACTCTACATGAGTGTAAATGGTTATAAAGTTCAGGGTACCCCCTTAGTGAATCTCATACATCAATGCATACATTAAAGTTACCACCATCAAGAATTTGTCATTGAAATTCCGTAATCACCCTCTCTTAGTATATTGGTTCAAAATAGTTTTAAAACAGTGGGCTTATGTTGAATTGCTCAACTACTCATATTCTAATTCTCTAAAACATCACAAGATAAATCCAAACAAGCACAACCATTCTAACATGCAACCTTCAACCAAATCTTAAAAGATCACCTCAACAATACACATCAAAGCATAATTATAAAAATATTTAATGTATCCCCAATTAATCTATCAATAGCATGCATCCATCAAATAGAAAAAGCACCACAAAATAAGTCAAGATTAGCTTCCCCTATGTGCTAAAACTGCTCAACAAGCTTTAAGACACCAAAAACACCTTTAGTTTCACTGGATGCTCTATCTATACTTAGGAATAACACAAGAACGATCAAGACATAACGTTGTGATCATTGATTAGCAAAGACTCATATAGAAGATTAAAAAGACACATACAAGCGAAAAAAGCCTCACATGCAACATAAGATAAAAGAAGACCAAGAGAAAAGGGCTGAAACTTAACTTACCGAACAAAGAAACTCATCGGTCCAAATTGAAGAGCTCGTCGTGAGGATCAATCTTATGATCTCGATTCTTTAATAGACAAGCAAAGAGAGGAAAACCCTTAGAGAGAAGTCAAGAAACTCTAGAAAAGTAGTTTCTAGATAGATAATATATTTTAAAATAATGAAACTCGTTTATAACAGTTATATTCATACTAAAACCTTTTAATATTAAAATAATCGAGTCTCGCTATTTTTAAACCACTATTATTTCTAAAATGTTATTTTCTAGATCTTTACAATACATACCACAGTTACATTTTTTTTAATAATTAAAATAAATATTTTTAAGAGAAAAACTTACAACTCAATTCCATCATGTTTTATATTTGATACTTTACATTTTTATACTGAATAAAAGTAATCGTGTTAAAATAAAAGAATATTTCAAAATTCCAGCACAACTAAAAATAAAAATAAAGTTATAAAAAAGACGAATAAAATGTGATATATATTAATATATTATTTCTATTATGTAAACCATTTTATCAAATTCTAAATAATTCAAATATTAATATAAAGAAATCTTTGAATAATGAAAAATTTTAGTAACAAAAAATAATCAAGTCACTATAGTGACCAATTTAAAAACTAAAAATTATTGATAACTAAAATAGTTTCTAAAAATTATAATTGGTCTCTGAATTGGTACCTAAGAAAAGTGTCTATTATAAATTGGTTTCTAAATTAATCACTAACATAACCAAGGTTTTGACTATCAAAGAAATTGTTCCCTAATTAAATATATTGTTCTCTAAATATAATTTCGGTTATTATTTAATAGTTTTCTTGTAGTGTATCTTTAAAAATCATTAAACAAACTTTCATTTTGAAATATTTTAACCAAACTAATTAATTTCTTATGATATTAAAATTTTAGTACTTTTAAAACTAATAAGGAAAATGAAGTTAAAAATGAAAATCAAACCGAAAATATCATTTTTAAATACTTTTTCATTTTCATTTTTTTATTTTTAAAAATAAAAAAAAATAAGTCTTTAAATATGACTTGTTTTAAAACAAAAAGTTACTTTTTGATCATGGTACGATTTATTTCGGATGAAATTTTGTATGAATTCTTTTTCCAAGCAATCATAACCTCTCCAAACAATTTCTTGTTGACCATACCTATGAGACCAAGTTACCTGAATGAGATATAAATATAAGAGAGAGATGGGAGAGACAAAAGAGAATAATTGAGTAAGGAAAAAAAATGGAGAAATATTGTATCAAGAACAAAGGAAATGAGAAACAAAAATGCATGGTCAAATCAATAGAAGAATTGAAACTACAATCTGGTACACATATTTAAGATCTTCTTCTATCATTTTAACTCTTTGTTTATTGTGAGTTGAATCTCTAATTTAACCTTGTGTTTGGATAAAGCATTTCAACAATACTGAGAAATTGAAATGAATTGTATTTGAATTACTTGCAATTAAATTCCATTCATTTTTTAAATAACTTGTTTGGACAAAAAAACTAAAATACCTTACATTTCAATTTTTTGTTTGGATAAAATAATTGAATGTCTTGTGAGATAAAATTTCATTTTAAAAATATTTATTTTAGGCTTAATTATGTTTTGAATTCATGATAAATTTGAAACGGGCTCAATGAGCTAGATGGGTCGGGCCGCCCCACGACTTAGTCGGGTCGAGAAACCCAGACGGGCTAGGTTAGGTCGGCTTGACGATCGAGACAAGCCTGATCAACCTCACGACCCATACGGGTCGGTCATGCCCGTCAAGTTCGTTGACCCAACCTGACCCAACCCGTCTAGGACGTTGACCCATCTGGATTGTCGGGCATGCTTGTGTCATTGGGCACACCCGACAAGTCTGTGTCGTTGGAGTGGCCCGACCTAGCAAGGTCGTCGGGCCAGTCGGTATCGCCCGGGTCTTCAGGCCCGTCTTAGTTATCGGGTAGGTTAGGCCTGACTAGGTCATCGAGTCGGTCAAGCTTGTTGTAACATCCCTAAGGAATATTACTAATTTAAATAAATACATAAAGAAAAGAAAATAAACATCACGGTATTATTATTCCCAAAACGCGGGAAAATGAAATAATTTAAACATCGCGCCACATTTATTAAAATCGTAGCATTTAAAACTTTACAATTTCCAAAATAAATTAAAACATAAGTGATAACATAAATAGAATCCTAGCTTAATCCCAGCTAGCCCTCACTCCGTAGCTTGAGCGTTCTCAGCATCACCTATATCACTATCTGCTCCCGTGTAACGAATTACACAATCATCGCCATACACAAACAGAAAGGGTGAGCTTATAAAAGATAAAGTAACATATAATAAATCAGAAATAACAACAACACACCCATTTATTCTATTCCATTTAGTTCTTGGCCAAGTTCCTAATTTCTCAAGGTTTTACAACCTTCAATTCACTTAACATTGTTAGCCTTGGACTCAGGGTTTATGATGCTCGCACGAACATGCCCGCTTGTGGTCCTGCTTCTACGAACCTCCCCGCTCGTAGTCCTACTCCACGGACATGCCCGCCCGTAGTCCAACACACGTGATCCACCAGCTACGTACCTCCCCGCACGCAGCATCTCTCAAGTGTGAGACGAACCATACGAACCTACCTCGCCCGTATCCTTACACGAGAGTAACTGGATATGAACCTCCCCACTCATATAATCACGTATTACCTCCATCCATGAACCTACCCGCTCATGGCACATAATCCCCTGATCCAAGTTTCGCCTCAAATGCCTCCAAACAACACACACAAATCACAATTCTTGCTTAGGCTAGAAGCTTTAGCTCAAGCGATCAAGCCTGACTCGCTTAAGCTAGGCTCTCTCGCCTGGGCAAGCCTGTGACAGTGAAAATATACGAGAACTCGCTTAGGCGAGACCTTACTCGCTCAGGCGAGAACTCCCTTCGCCTGAACCCCAAAATTCTCTCGCCTAGGCGGCGAGTCCTGCAACCACAAGCAATCCATCACAATTTCTCGCTTAGGCGAGTACCTCTCGCCTGAGCGAGCCCCTCGAGCACAACCTCCACACTTCACGATCTCTCGCCTAGGCGAGATACCCTCGCCTGAGCGAGATGCTCAAGCAACAACAGGGTTTGAGTTTCTGGTATTTTTGCCTGGGCGAGACTGGCTCGCTTGAGTGAAATTAACAGACATTCTCCTCTGATCACGCACCCCGATACCAATTCCAACCCAATTTCCTTCCTTCCATATTTACCAAGCAATCCAAAACACTTCGAGAGTTATATGGACATTATTTAGACATAGTTTGACACCAATTTTTGATATTGCCCATAACACATCATACAACAAAGATAATACCTCCATCATATTCATAACAGGGTATAAGGCATTGTCCAACAAACATCCAAATAACCAACAAACCAATTCACAGCACATAGGCACGAGAATTCAAAGCAAACCAACATACAATCATGGGCATATGACTCTTACTCATACACATAACCTAAAACATGAAAATAGCTCCCCTTACCTGGTTTCCTATGCTTAAAACAAGAAAAGATGATGGTTCTTCTTGCCCAAAATTAACTTCTCTTGGTTTTTACTATTTAATTATGGTAAATAGTAAAAACAAAATTCTGATTTTTAAGTGTCTCTAAATGCATTTTAAAGACCATTATGGGTTGTTTTCCCACTCTTTCACATTCAGACCACTATTTTATTAGCAAAAATAAAGAGAGCAATTTCGTTATGAACGGGATTTGAACACACACCCTTGAAATTCCAAAGTTAAGACACAACCAATTAAAATTAATAGTCAATCAAATAACACACATATGGCAAACATAGGACTTGAACCCAAGTCCTTTCACACAATCAAAGTACTCTCAACCACTTGAGCTAGCACTTTTCCACGTCATAACAATTAACATTAAATGCCATAAAAGCTTCTACTACCCGTATTTATTAAATAATTATTAATTTAATTATTTAAATTTCATGGGTCTTACACTTGTCGAGTCAACGGGTCGGTTGGGTCACTGGGCTGCCCGACACATCTGGGTTGTTAGGCCCACTCGTCACTTCTAGATCATCTGGCTCGCCAAACCAGTGTAGGTCGTTGGGCTCACCCGTCCTGTTTGAGTTTTAAAGCCCGCCTGACCCATGTGTGTCATCAGGTCACCCTGATCTGTCTGGGTCATCGGGCCCATTCTGGGTTGTCGGGCCTACTCGACCCATTTATGTTGTCAGGTCAGTCTAATCTGTCTGGAGTGTATATCCAACCCAGCCTGTCATGGTTGTCGGGTTTGCCAGGTCTGTTTGGGGTTGAATATAGAGTGTGAGGTTGAGTGAGAAGAATTTCAAATTCCACCTTTTTTTAGGATATTTGTATTCCTTCTAATTTAACTAATTGAAATACTTTAAAAAAATGCATGCATTTTAAATGCTTTTTAATTTTTCTATCCAAACAAAGCATTTCATTACAAAGAATTTCAAATTCTCCAAATAAATGAATCACTCTCTTGAATTGTCTCATCCAAACACACCATAAATGTTTTCAAACGGTAATTCTTCAAAAAAATTCATTGCATCAGAAAAGGTTTTAAGATTTGTCTAATTCAATTTTTAAAATCGATTTACAAGGTAAAGATCACACATAAGAGACCATAATTTTATTATTTTACTCACTTTTTTACGTAAAATATTGCCTAAATAATCGACCGTCTATAAGATGTGATCTTTAGTAGTTTTGAGTCGCACCTATATATTTGTGGTCTTTTCTATATTTAGACAACAATTTTATATAGAGTTGTCAAAACGGGTAACCCGACCCGGCTCGACCCACCACGGGTTGATGATTTAGTGAGCCAACCCAACCCGGCTCACTTTTTAGCGAGTCAAAAAAATTCGAACCCGACCCGACCCACCATGGGTTGGCAGGTTAAACGGGTTGGCTCATGGGTTCACTTAACTAAAAAATATATTATTTTTTATTTTTTTTCAGTCAAAACTAAATTGTAATTCTAATTAAAATCTAAACAATCCAAATACAAACCAAAATAAAAAAAAAATACAAATTATTTATGTGTTGGATAAAAAAACAACCTAACATGATCCAAATGTAAAGTCTAACTTAATCAAAATAAATAAAAACACTTGTGTGACCTTTTTATCTGCGGGTTGGTGAGCCAACCCGGCTCACCACGGATGAGTTGAGTTCTAAATGAGCCGGGTCAAAAATCAACCAGTATTGAAATTTGTAAAAAAATTTCAACCCAACCCGACCCGAACCCGTGGTGAGTCGGGTTGGCTCGCGGGTTCCGACCCATTTTGACAGCTCTAATTTTATACATGTGGTTTAAAGTAAAGAATGATGTAGTGTCCCCCATTCTCCTCTTTTCTTTCTCCTCCTCTTCTTCTTTCTCCTCATCTTTCTTCTCTTCCTCTTACCACTTATCACAAATTAATTATCAACAGATTTAGAAACAAAAATTCAATTACTGGTAAATTTATCAATTGATTTTTTTAAAAAATCAATTACCAATAAATTTTACAACAATTTTTTTTACCAATGCAAAATATTTGATTATCAATAATAAAAATTTGGTTATATTATACCTTTAATCCTATTTTCGTAGCAAAATATCAATTTGGTCCCTCAATTTTTTTATCTCAATTTCATCCCTATTTTGGGAAATTTGATGCAATCAAGTCTTTTTTGTTAGTGGTGTAGTAATGACGTTAAATGGGGTGCCACGTGTTAGTTCCTAGACTTTTTGAATTTTTTTTTGAATTTTTATTTATTTTTCTAATTTTTTTAAAAAAATAAAAATTTGCCATGTATCAAGCTGACATCGTGTCGTGTGGCAGTGATAATGTCACGTGTCATTATTATGCCAGGTGTCATTTCTCTATTCTCAATTTGGTCCTAGTATTTTAATTTTTGTCTCAATTTACTCCTATTTTTTGTAAAAATTGTTCAATTTTGTTCCTCTACAAATTGAAAGCAACTTTAATTTCTATATAAATATGCACAAATACTTCTATCAAAATTGATATTTCAAGTAAATATTTTTAACAAGATTAAACTTTATTTAAAATTGTTTTAAAGTTGTTAATAGAAAATAATGCTAATAATAAAAAAAATCATAAATTATATTGATATTTTATTACATCATACTTTAATATATTTTTATTTGAATTTATATTTTAAATAATTGCATATTTTTAAAATGTGTAAAATTCAATAATTTCTAACAAATGTTTTAGTTGGTGTAAAACTAACAATTATATAAATTGAAGAAAAATTAACTAGTTTATGTAACAATCAAAAACAAATAAATTTAAATTTTAAAAACAATTTTAAGTAAAATTGAATGTGAAAAAAATTTAAATTAACTTAGTTTTGTTGAAAATATATAATAAAAATATCTACTTGAATAAAAAAATCAAATTTAATAAAAATATATGTATAACATTTATATAAAAGTTAATTTTTGTTTCAATTTGGAGGGGAACGAAATTGCACAATTTTTACAAAAATTGGGACTAAATCTAGACAAAAATTAAAATACAGGGACCAAATTGAGATTGAGAAAATGACACCTGACATAATTGTGACATGTGGCACTGTCACTGCCACGTGGCACTATCAATGTCATGTGGCAGACACGATGTCAGCTTGACACGTGGCAAACTTTTAACTTTTTTTAAGAAATTTAAAAAAATAAAAAAATTCAAAAAAAAATTAAAAAAATCCAGAAATCGACACGTGACATCCCATTTAACATCGTTACTACACCACTAACGGAAAGGACTTGATTGCATCAAATTTCCCAAAATAGGGACCAAATTGAGATGAAAAAAATAGAGGGACCAAATTAATATTTTGCTACGAAAATGGGGACCAAAGATATAATTTAACCTAAAAATTTTAAATTATTAATAAATTATATCAACAAATTTGACCAACAGAATCGTTATTAAAAGATATTTTTGTCAATGATAATAATTTATCAAAAAAATTTATCAACAGAACCATTAATGATAAATTACATCGACAATTTAATAATTTATTTTATAAATTATAATTCAGTCTTCTTTTTTAATGAATATGAGGTTACATTACTAGATTGTAAAGTGATGATTGCATCTTACATCAATATTATAATTTCACCTTATTCCTAATTCACGGAAAATCTTCAACAATGTTAAGATTCGAGGTTTTTCCTTTTGTTTTGTACATGAGACACTCTTTCTTTCTTTCTTTTTTATTTACGGAAAGTTTTTTCCTTATCTCTTTTCTGCTTCGACCTCATACACGTATTCTATTCTCATTTGGGCTAAAATATTGTTTATTTATTCTTTTATCCCGTTTTATTTTTCTATGAGCTTGTTCATGTGTATTTGAGTTTACTTGTCTATTCTTTCCTTTATTTTAATGATAGGAATATTATATTGTAAGTGTTTGAATTAGTTATTTTAATAACTACAAAATTGATTCGATATTGTTGATACATTAAATAATTGATATTGAATCAAGCATGTGACCATAAGTTTACTGCCTACAATTACATGAAAGGATAAGGGAAATATCATGAGATTATTTTATAACTATTTAATACAATTGTATCGGTTTGAAATAATAACTAAGGTAAAATGAATTATTTATCTTTGAATCAGTATAGTCAAAACATTTTATTTATCTTATTCAACAAATTAAACATTGTTTTTGTTTTCATAATAATTGTATTTTAGATTTAGTTAAAATATTATATAATTAGGTTTTATAATTTTGTTTCCATTAATATTGTAAGGACTTGTGCTTTTATTTGATAATGTACATTATTGGATTTTAAAGGGGATAATTAATTCTCATTTGTGTTTCAATTTAAATTTAATTAAGATATATGGGTTACTTTAGAATCAAATGGAGAGTGAGTATAGTGAACAATGTGAGGTGTAGAAAGTATAGCTACGTTGGTTGAGTAGTTATTGGGCCTTGGTATTCGTTGAGACAGATTTCACATATGAAAACGGGGCTTCTCCCTGCACCCCCAAACCTTCTCCTGTACCCCCAATAATTACCCTTTTGACCCTAATCAAAAGTATGAAACGAATTCCGAAATCCGTTTCATAAAATTTCATGTTTTTTTATAAAACGGATTTCGGAATTCATTTCAGAAAAGTATGAGACGGATTCCGAAATCTGTTTCTAGAAAAAAAATTAAAATTTGTGAAACGGATTTCGGAATCCGTTTCAGAAATGTATGAAACGGATTTCGAAATCCGTTTCACAAAAACAAAAAATTAAAATTTGTGAAACGGATTTCGGAATCTGTTTCAGGAATGTATGAAACGGATTGGAATCCGTTTCACAAAAAAAAAATTAAAATTTGTGAAACGGATTTCGGAATCCGTTTCAGAAAAGTATGAAACGGATTTCAAATTCCATTTCAGAAAAGTATGAAACAGATTCCGAAATCCGTTTCTAGAAAAAAAAATTAAAATTTGTGAAACGGATTTCGGAATCCGTTTCATACTTTTCTGAAACGGATTCCGAAATCCATTTCACAAAAAAAAATTAAAATTTGTGAAACGAATATCGAAATCCATTTCAGAAAAGTATGAAACGGATTCCGAAATCCGTTTCTAAAAAAAAATTAAAATTAAAAACGTGGTTGTCGTTGATGTCGTTGAGAGAGTGGTCGAAGGTAGTGTCGAACTCGACGGCGAAGGAGGTTGAGTTGGGGGAGGGTTGGGGGAGGCCCATGGAGAGGGCGGGGAAATGGGTGGAGGAGGAGAAGCGGGAGGAGAAGGAGGAGGTGGAATTGGTTTGGGGGTCAAGAAAAGAGAGGGTAAAAGGGTAATTATTGGGGGTACAGGAGAAGGTTTGGGGGTGCAGGAAGAAGTCCCCTGAAAACACATAGAGGGAGGGCGCTATCCTAACAAGGAAATAAGACTCCTCCTAGCAAATACTTACATAACCTTCTTGTCTTCTCCAAAGACAAAAAGCTTGTATTCTATTTTAACCTTCAAACCCACGTGCTCTCTCTTCGAACTTACTTCTCTTTTCATTCTTACACTTCATCTTACAATCTTGTTAAAAGGAGTATTGATTACCGATTTATGAGCTTACTTGGAAAACTATTATTTTTATTGGTAAATATTAGTTACTAGTATTTTGTTAGCGAAGAGAGAGTTGAACCTTATAACTCTAAAATGTTAGTGGAAAAATTAAACCCACAACTTCTCCCACCCTTTCTTTCAACTTCAAAAAATGTCTTCTTCTGTGTATCTTTAAACTTTCATTATTTTTCTTACATACATACATGTAAGGGTTATTTGGGGTGAGGAGAGTGTTTTGTGATTAAGGTTTTCATCCTAAATGTGATATGAGAGTGTGTTTTTAGATTAAAGAGTGAATTTGAATGAGTAGAAAAGAAGAAAATGAAGGGAAAGCATATTCTAGAAGAACTAAAGTCATCTATGTAAGGAGAAACAAAGCTCTTATTTTCTTGGACCATCATGGAGCATCTCTAGTAGTGCAGGAATTTGTGGACCTTGTATTAAGGGTCAAGTAGTGTATGATATCCTTTTTTAGCCTTGTATCATGGGCTAGTGTAGGGCTTTTGGTCAAGTTGGGTCAACAAAAGTCAACACTTATAGTTGACCCAAATTTGCGCATAAATTAGTTAAACATGGGTGATTAAGGTTTTGTAACCAAACTTAGTTACCAAAGTGGAAGACGTTGTAAGACCTGTGAAATTTAATTAATTAAATAAATAATTAATTAATAAATGCGGGTAGTGGGAGCCTTTATGGTATTAATTATTGATTGATATAATGTGAAAAAGTACTAGCTTAAATGGTTGAGAGTACTTGATTGTGTGAGAGGACTTGAGTTTAAGTCCTATGTATGCCATTTATGTGTTAATTAATTGATTATTATTTTATTGATATGCTTGATTATGATGAGTGATAATTTAATCCTATATTTATAGAAATTATCTCCAAACATGAATTGGTTGAATGGTTGTGCATTGACTTAATATTGGCAGGGTGATGAGTTTGAGTTTGGGTAGACCCAATTTAAGATTTCTTTTTGCTAAAATTAGTTTTGGCATGAATGTGAAAAGGCAGAGAAACCCTAGCTGACAATGGGCAATTAATGGACCTTGAATGGCAATTAAGTTAGCATAATGTCATTTTCGTTTTCCTTTCTTCATTGCTAATTAAGACACCATTAAAAGACCAATTTTGGGTGAGAAGAAAGGTTTCTGAGTGTCTCATTGTTGAGCAAGGTGAGGAGAGGAAAACTGAAAGCTATCACTACATTCAAAGAAGAGAGTGAGTGTGGTTCGTGAAAGGAGAAAGGGTTGTCATTATTGATCAAGGAAGACCTCTAGGCATATTAATTTTAAAGCAAGGAATCTAGGTTAGGGGAGCTGAGTTTCGTTAATGTTTATTTTTGTGAAAAATTGCATGATGTATATTATGGAATGCATGAATAAATACTATTTCTGTTTGAATTTCCGTGTTTCTGGAAAATTCCCAAAAACCGCTTGACGGGTTACTCGTAGCTGCCAGGTGTAAGATCCGAGAAAATTAAATAGTTATTTAAATAATTAACACATTTAATGAGTGGAATTATGACGTGGAAAAGTATTAGCTCAAGTGGTTGAGAGTACTTTGATTGTGTGAGAGGACTTGGGTTTGAGTCCTATGTATGCCACTTGAATGTTATTTAAATTATGCATTTTTTTTAGTTATATATTGAATGCTTGATGTGATGATAAATTCCTAAAGTTGTAGGAGTTATCACAAATGTGAATTGGTTGAATTGGTTGTACATTGGACTTGGTAATTGATGGGTTGTGGGTTCAAGCCTTGTTAAAAACCAAATTAAATTTCCTTTTTAGGTTAGTTTTATTTTTGCATAAAATTTGAAAAGGGCAGTGTAACCTAGTTGTCTAAGGGGCTGGAAAATCATATTAAAAATCCCTGGTGAATTGGGACTGATTATAGAGGGAGAGTGAGAAGGAGAAACCATCGTGGGAGTGGGAGCAAAGGCAGAGAAGCTTTTGATTAGAGTTACATCCACATTAATTCGAATTTGAAGCGAATTCCAGGTAAGGGGAGTTGTTTTTGCGTGTTTTTAGTCGTGAACCCTATATTGTGCGTTGCTTGATTGAAATTGTATGTTTTTCATCCATTTTCGGCACTATTTCATTGAGATTTATGGGTCTTTCCCAGAAACCGCCTGGCGGATCAATCCCTACCGCCAGGCGGCACATCAATGATAGGCGTTGTTCTTGCTTTGGCATCAACTGCCTGGCGGTGATGAATTTCTGCCAGGCGGTGTGACGTTGTTCGCGAGTTTCCTTTGATTTGTTATGTGCGCATGGGTCATTGGAGCTTTTGATTGTGATCTTGTGTTGATGCTATGTGTTATAGTACGAAATTGTGAGAATTGGGGTCTGTTGGTGCTTTGGAAATATTTTTCAGAATTAGCATGGTTAGAGTTGGGGTGTTCGAAGGGGTAGAATCCAAATTGAATTGCTATGGTTCATAGTACGTACGAATTAGAGGATCTAATGTCAACGGAAATTGGGTCAGTAAACCACGAGTGAATCATTGTCTGGTATTGAATTTGGTAACTGAATTGAGTTTTGGACGTCTTGAGCATGTCACGGGTATAATAGCCTGGGTTTTTCTGGGTTCTGGTGTACCGCCTGGCGGTACTCAGCTTGTCGCCAAGCGATGACGAGGACAATGGCAAAAGATGTTGTGTTGGTGTTGGTTTTGGTTGGTCGCGAGGGAAGAGGTTGGGAGTGAGTTGGAACAGAAGTTAGGTTGAGGAAAATGGAAGAGACTCGGGTACTGAATGTCCTTGTAGTTGAGATAATAAGGGGATTAAAATATTGAGTTTTACTAAGTATACTGATTATGCAATTGGTAGGCTAACTTGTAAGTATGAAGTGTAAATGTGTAGGATATGATCTATGAAATGTTGAGAATCTAGATGCCTTGAGATAGGAATGTGTAATTGGTAAGAAAAATAAAGGAAGGAAAAGCAGGTGTACATGGTGTTAAAGAATGTGCAATAATGTATCATAATGATGCGTGTGATGATGATAAAGCAGTATCTAGTGTAAAGTATATGAGTCACTTATGTCTTAAAGGATTGGTAAGGATATTGATAATCATACATCGCGGAAAATGGGGGGATTTGGTGAATATATGTTGTAAGCAATTGAACTGCTGTAATCTCATAATTGGACTTGACTTCCATTAAACGAGGGTGCACCGATAACTTAGAATGCTTGGGGTATAAGTCAAATAGTATGGAGTACCTAAACCAACAGCTTTTCGCTACTATCATAGCGCTTGGTGGCTTGAGTAGGTGCGCCAGGTGATAGAAACTGCAGGAGAGGTCCCTGCACCGCGTGGCGCCTGGCGGCAAGGTATGCTTCGCCAAGCGACGCCTGTAAAACAGTGAGTCTGGAGTCGTTGGCGCCTGGCGGCAGGAAGGTATCGCCAGGCGGTCTGGGCCTGTGTCGCCTGGCGGTGCTGGGTGTTGCGCCGGGCGAGAATCTAACAATCTATGACTTGTGTTGTGTTGTATTTAAGAAATGATGCTATGCTTGGATCGGGTGATGCTGTGCCATGAGCGGGTAGGTTCATGGATGGTGGTTAACATGTGATGATATGAGCGGGGAGGTTCATATCTAGTTACTCTCACGTGGGGATACGAGCGAGGTAGGTTCGTATGTTCCGTGCTAACATTTGAGAGATGTCACGTGCGGAGAGGTACGGGGCTGGTGGATCACATGTGTTGGACTACGGGCAGGTAGGTCCGTAGAGCAAGACTACGAGCGGGGAGATTCGTAGAGCAGGACTACGAGCGGGGAGGTTCGTAGAGGCAGGACCACGAGCGGGCAGGTTCGTGTGAGCATCATATTCCTGAGTCCAAGGCTAACCTTTTGTGTGAATGGATGGCTATACAGTCTTGGGGTTAAGGTCTTGGCCAAGAACTAAGTAGATTGAATAAGATGGGTGTATGACTTATCTTGCCTATTTTATATATGTTATTTTATTTTCTGAGCTCACCCTTTCTATTTGTGTATGCCGATGATCGTGTGATTCGTTACACGAGAGCAAATGTTGATACAGGTGATGCTGAGGAAGCTCAAGCGACGGAGTGAGGGCTAGCTTGGGGATTAGAGCTAGGAGATTTTCATATGTATTTTATTATGTTTTCGTTATGAATAAGAATTTTGGAACTTGTAACACGTTGATTATTTATGTTATAAGTTTTTGGCCCGTGTTTTCATAATTTAAATGTTTCCTGCGTTTGGGAATAATAATATTGCGACTTTTGATATTCAACATTTTCTTTTATTATTTATTTTAAGTAATATTCCTTAGGGATGTTACACTAGGCGACTCATACCAATACAGTGTCTTTCTGGGTTCCTTTGTGGAACCACCTGGTGATGATGAACACCCGCCAGACAACGCGAGCCAAATTTTTGTTCGATTTTGTTGTTTTGGGATTTATGGGTTGATTTCGATCGAGGAATGAGGGAAGCGTATCAATTATTTGGTGGTTGGATGCTAAAATTGTTGAATGAGATAGAGATTGGAAGTGAATTGGATGAAAATCTTATGAACATGGTTAGGGTTTGGGGAAAATTGGGGATTTTCAAGTCAGTGAGGATTGATGCACGAATTACATTGAGCAGTTATAGTTTCAATTTTAAATTGATATTAAATAGCATTGGATGAACGTTGGCTTGATGGATTCTGGAAGTGCACAAAGGAATGCATTCTGGAAGGATTTGAGACTTAGGAATTTGATTCGCGCAATGTGAGGAGAAGTTCTGAAATTTCCAGAAATTGGTGCAATGCCTAGCGACAGGCTATGTGCTGCCAAACGCCATTGCAGAACAGAGTGACATTTTGGTACTGTGAAGTGTAGAGGGGAGCCTTGGATTTTTGTGAATCAATTTAATGTTGAACAAGTGATTGGGAAACCATGTGGACATAGACATAGGGGGATGATATACCTAAATTAGTAGTATGAATTTATGTGGGTGTGTGTGAATCATTGTGCTTGAACCAGAACTAAAAACTAATATTGTGCAAGTACTGGTGTGGCGTCTAGCGGTGGTTATTGACCTGCCAAGCGATAGCTACAAAATAGTGGGTTCTAGAGCACGTAGCGCCTCGAGGTGAGGGTGGTCCTACCAAGCGATGTCTACAAGTCAGGGTGCTCTAAGGCACTTGGCGCCTAGTGGCACGTGTCCCCTACCAGGCGGTCTGGAACTAGGTTTTGCTTGGCGGCTCTGTAGCAGCGCCAGGAATGCAGAGGCCAGACTTGTGTATTGCATGCTTTGGATATGTGTGATCTATAAGGCTTTGGTGATATCTTGAAGGTCGGCTTGCTAGTGTTCCTTGAGTTGTGGCTCAGAACATATCCCCTAAGTTGTGGCTCGGGATAGGGGTTAAGCACGTGGCATTCCTTGAGTTGTGGCTCGGAATGACATCTCTTGAGTTATGGCTCAGGATGGCGGATGAACACGAGGAACTCTTGAGTTGTGGCTCGGGTTGGCGAGTGTTGCCGGTGTGAGTGTGCGCATTGTGGCGTGTACGGATAGGTGCAGTTAGATTGCCCTCCTTAGTATTAAGCTGGCGAGTTTGGTAGTCTTGGGACGTTATGAATGTTATTCGTATTGGGAGCTCCACCTGGCGTTACGAAGTGTGGTCCGTAGCGTGGTTTCCCGCATGTGCTCTACCAGTTGTGGCTGGTAGATGTGATAGTAAGACACCTTGAGGTACTCATCAAAAGACGTAGAACACGGGTAACATGGTGGTGGCCATGTGACGTGAAATCAAAGGATGAAGTTCCTTTGGTATGCTTGTATTGATATATATATATATATATATATATATATATGAGTTTTATTTGTTAGTTCACCCTATCTGCTTGTGTTTGGCGATGATCGTGTACGCGGTACACAGGAGCAGATGATGATGCACGTGAATTTGGTGAGGCATAGCGTCAGAGCGGGGCTAGATTAGGAGAAATTTTTTTTAGTGTTTTGATGTTTATGGTTTTGGAATAAATTTGTAAACACTTATGTGACGCTTTATAGTTATGGATTTAAGTTATTTTACATTGAAATAAAGTTTTAAATTTCCAGCATTTTTGGAAAATGATATTTCAATAAATGTCGCGTATTTATTATTTATTTAATTTTATTATTTAAATCCGTAATATCCGGTCAGGATGTTACAGACGTCCCACATGAGGAGATGTGCCTATGTGGCATGCTCCTAATGGAGATTATTTTCCATAGGTAGTTGTCATGTGTCATGTTTCTAGTGGGAAAACTTTTTGCAAAGCAATGGCCACATGACACTCTAGGAGTGGCGTGCTTTTCTATAAGTTAGTGGCCACATGTCCTCCTCTCAATGGAGAGGATTTCTAGACTTGTACACTTGTACCTTTGGTTAGGGATGGTAATGTGAGTCGGGTTGGGTGATTCGGCCTGTAGTCTTACAATGAAAAACGTGGGGTGGGCTAAGATCTTGAGCCTGTTGGTCTACATAAGCTTGGCTCGCATAATCCACAACCCGTGCGGGCTTGGAACGGAGCGGGGCGACTAGCATGTTGGCCTACAATCAATTTCCCCTAATTGAAAACCTAATTTTTCTTTTCCAACGCGTAAAACAACTTCACATCACTCAACTTTCTTTCTTTGTTCTCATTACTCTTTCTCGCAGAGTCTCTTTCTTTCATGATAATCATGGAACATGCTTATCTCAATATGTCATCAAAGCTAATCATATCTTTCAAGCATGAATTCTACTTGCACTTCAATCAACACCAAACCTCCCTTTTTCATGTTGTTTTTTCATGACAATAAAAAGCTTTTTGATCAGATGCATTATGATCTAATTATATCCTGAGTATGCATCCATGAAGCTCAACAATCCACATCTAGACACATTATCCACCAAGATATCGATATTTAGCAAAAGGATATGAATGTTTGGGGCCATGCAACATTGAGGTCGATGAAATTCAAACATATCCTCCATTCAAGATATTGTATTTCCCTAATATGGTCAACCCTTACCAACTTTTGAATCTCTATACTTGCAAATCTCACCTATTCCTCTCCTAGCCTTCGTCGCCTTTGAACTTTCACCTTCGATCTTGGGTCGACATTTAACCGATGACACAAGAAGTCTAGATCTATGTTCGGCATATCTGAAGAAGTCCACGCAAACGATCGTAAGTCGATTTTTAACATTTGAATCAACATTTGTTCGATGTCTGAATCGAGTCCAACTGCAATCTTAAACCTCTTTTCATCTGCTATTTTGATCTCTTTGACCTTTCCCACCAAATGTGGTCATCTATTACTATGTATTATCCTAGAGACTAACTCGAAATTTTAGATTGGGTTAAAGAGGTGATATAGTAAGTTGTCCGACGAGCTCTTAGGCCATTTTCATAACACTTTTTTGAAACTTTCCGGTTCACTCTCATCGTCACCACCTTTCTTGCCTCCGTTGGAAACTTCATCTTTAGATGAACTGTCGATGTGATCGCCCCGAGCTTATTAAGGGAAGGCCTCGTCAATAATATGTTATAAGAGGATGAGGCATTCAACATAATGTATCGAACCAAAATGATTTTTATTTCCTGCTCATCTGAGAAGATCATCCACAGGTTGAAATAACCTTTTACCTCCACATGCTCTCTAGAAAGTCCTATTATGACTCAGAAGTGTTCAACTAACTCCTAGGAATTTGATGTCCCACAAAGTTATCCTAAAAAAATTACATTTGTCGAGCTACCTTTATCAATCAAAACCCGATGTATGTTCCTTCCCATCATTATGATGGAGAGAACAAGATGATCGTCCTCATGAGGAATTATCCCTCTCCGATCATAATCTATAAAGGTAACGACAGGTGTTGGCTCTACACTTCACTTTGTTTTCTCTACCACCATGACACTTCAAATGTATCGCTTTCTCGTCAACTTAGACAGTCTTCCACCCGCAAATCCTCATGCTATGGTGTTAAAGTCCCCTAATACAGGGGTTTCATGCTTATCATCGAGTACCTTCTTTGAACCGTCCTCTTCCTTATCTTGGTATAGCTTTGCAACATCCCTCACATCAATTGATTTATCAATGAATGAAATTTTTATATAGTTTGTCCCTGAGCTTGATGAAAGTGACACCAAGTACTCGGTCTGGTCCCAAGTACTTCGGTAGTAGAGGTAGGGAAATACAATTGTTGAGAGGTTTCTTCCTCCTTCAACATATATGGTAGAGACAACGTGAAGAAAGGACATTGGGGCCTTACTTTCCCCCATTCCTCTAGCCTTTGAGCTACGTATGGTGTGTACCTCTGATCTATCATTTTAAACGAATTGTCTTCCTTTGAATTCCTTGAATCCTTGATACCCTTTATGTTGGTAACCATGCGCTTTTCCTCGTTTCTCTTTTGTCTTATAGCCTCCTCAATTTTTATGTGAAGTGATGCTCGTCTTCATATTTCTGCTAACGACCTTCGGGTATTCTGAGTAAAGATTCACTAAAGAGGTTCGGGTGTAAACCTTTAACAAAGGCTCTAACCAACATTCCCTTGTTCGGATCTACTAGGCGCATGCTAAAGTCACAAAACCGCTCTAGGAAAACCTTTAGGGATTCATCCATTCTTTGTTTTATATTAAACATGCCAGTCATCTCCAGGGGCTTTGCATGGTTTGTCGCGAACTACTTCGGGTAAATCAGAGAGAAAACTAAGAACGAGGTTCTGCATGACCTATTATATAGACCTTCCCCACCAATATTCATGCTACATCTGGTAACCATTGATTCTTCGTCTTGTGGAGTGGGGATCATTTTTTACTGAGACCACATGGTGGGCACCAATTGTTCTGGCAAAAAATTGTGTATCTTTTATCGAATACAAAATTTGGAGAACCCTTTAAGCTAATGTGATAACTCAAGATAAAATATTTTTGTCCTTTAACTATGGGCGTTAACATTTTATTTATAGGAAAAATAATTACAAATCATTTTTATTCTCCAAAAATAGAAAAATATTTTAGTTACAAAGGATTATAACTAAAATAAAGATTACAAATATAATAACAAAATACTGATTAAATATATTACCAAGATAACATAAATATTAAATAATAATTGTAGAGCTTGTTAATTCAAATATCGGTTTTGGGTTGAGCTCTTTGCTCGACCTACATGTGACTTGTTATTGTTAGACCGATATGTTTAGTTTAACCTAGACTTTAATCTTTCTTGCTCATGATATAAAACTTCCAACTCGATCCATAGGTGACTTGAAATTGGATCATTGTTTAGCCTAGATGGACAAAGTCCTCAGGCTGTTAGGTCCATTATATTAGGTAGTTGATCTTTGAATTAAACTTTCACAATTATAATTAGGTCAAAAAGAACCAAAAGAACTCGGACACACAATAGAACTTAGGTATTATACATTAATATTTAAATTTAGGTATTTTTCTGAAGTTGTTCGGTATTTATTTTTTATTTTGATCCTAAATATATTATTATTATTATTATTATTATTATTATTAAAGACTATCATAAGAAAATAATTTTATGGACTAAAAGGTAAATTAAAAAAATGTCTAGAGTTACTTTTAATTTTAGAGATTAACAATAACATCAAAATACAATTTACAAAATTTATCCCATCAAATCCTACAATTATCCACTGATAAGTTAAGGAACATTAGGTTATAACTTATAAGCCTCTTGGAGTGTAATTGGCTATCATTTAGTAGATGACAAATTCTTTTCTTTACGATGGACAATAAGTGTAAAACTAAATTTGCACTCTTCTTTTTAATATAAAACTTCAACTACCCATATAATATTGAAAAGAAAAATGATATTTTAATTCACTTTTTTTAATTTATTTTTAATTTATTATTTTAATCATTATTAAATTATTTTTTTTTATTTTTTTTAATAATGTGATGTGATAATCTAATGATGATTGAAATGATAGATTAAAAATAAGTCAGAAAAGAAAAAAAATTAAAATATCATTGTCCTACCGAAAATGACTCACACTTTTATTCATATTCGCACAACCCATAACATCCTGTGTCTCTACCATTCAGCCAATTGCACAACTTACAGTGGCCGTCTTCATGTCATAGTAATCCACTTAATGTAACAAATAACAACGAAACCTTACTTTAAATGAAGACATATGCTGCACCAAGAGTCCTTGTCCTGAATTGTTTTTTTTTTTAATGTTAATATAAGATTTTCATAGTATTTTTGTTCTATATTTATATTTATAAGAATATTTAATATTTTTCTTCTATTTGTTTTCAACGGGAATAATTTTTTTTGACTTTTTTTATTTTAAAACAAATTACGTAACTTTAGTTAATATTATTCAATTTTTAACTGATTTATTATATATATATTTTTTTAAATATTAAAATTAGTCATTTAACACATAAACAAACTGCTAATGACCAATAGTAACTTTACACTAACAAAATTGTTTTGATAAGTAATCACTTGTTAGTACATTCTTCAACAAAATATATAGAATCCAAGAAGCACAAAGACTTAATAAATTCTTCAAGAAGATCCAAACCCAACTAGAACGTTAGTAAGCCATCATTACTAATATCAAAATCAAAGTAACAAAGTTACTTTCTTTTCCTCTCACCCACTTCCACCTAAGATTTAGACCGTTGCTAAATTAAACCTTTTCACTTTGTCAAGTTCTACTACATTGATGAAAGGCAAAGAATCTCTAAGTATAAGCTGTATTAAACTGTTGATTATTCAATCAGCCACAGATACAAAAAAGACACTACCCAAACCTTCAAATTCTTCAAAAATTCTTCTCATTCATCATGGCTGACACAAAAACAAACAGCAAAATCTCACTGCCTCAAACCCATCAACCAAACCCCAATCTTGAGCCTCTCTTGCATGCCCTTGATCCCATATCACTGATCCTCAACCAGAATTCCAATTCTGACAACCCTTTTCCTCTGAGACTCACCTCAGTAGACAGTTTCGTGTTGGAGAGAGGACCCAATTACACTGCGTATGCCGAGTTGAGAGAATCCAGGTTGCACATGAAGTGTTTGATGCAAGACCGGAAACAACAGGCTCAGGTATCGGAACCAACCACAAAACCTGCAACACCACCAAGGAAGAAACAGGTCAAGTTTCAAGCTTGTGAGAAAATCTCAAAAGGGTCCTTTTCTATTGCTCAGTCGGTGCCAGATTTTTCTGCTGCGTTAAGGAAAGAGAATAGGAAGCCTGTGAATACTCCGCCTTCAATGACACCACCAAGCAAGAGTGGTAATGGGGTGGTTTTGAGTTCAAGGGGGAGCAAGTCAGTCAGTGTGATGGCTCGGAAGAGCTATGCCTGCATTGATGAACTTAAGGTTTTGTCTTCTGCTACAGCCATTGCCATCAATGGTGAAGGTAGAGGTGGAGGAAGGAGTAACAAGGTGATGGGAAAGACAGTTTCAGGACACACCAGACAGTTTTGAATGCTGGTGTTCTGGAAATGTTGTTTCCTTAAATTTGGACTTGTTCTTTATTGGTTGAATTTGTTGGCTTTGGGAGGCTCTGGAAATGGTTGTGTGATTTATCTTTTTATTTCCATTCATTCTATTTTCTGATCTCTTTCTGAGGATCCTACTGTATAATGTAAACTTGTAAAGTTAAGGTGTATGTAAAAGTGTTTCTCGCTGTAACACTGATATAGGAAATACACAGTTTTGCATTTCTTCTTTAAATGGACTGGTTGATTTTTGTGTTTTGAAATGAAGTATCTTCGATCAAAGATTCAACATAGTTCTATGATTTGTCACTAATGTTTAACCCAAACTCTGCCATTCATCTCTTCCCACATTCTACTAGTAATATTGTAATTGCTAAAATTTAGGATAAAAAATTTTCTTTTCCTTTTTCAATAAAATTCTTCCTCAAGTTTCTGTTACCAACCTTTGGGTTTAAAGATTTTAGTGGAATATTCTGTTTGATTGTTCCTGGAAGGCAATAGTTGACTTAGAGGCAAATTATGCAAAAAAAAAAAAAAAAAAAAAAAAAAAAAAAAAAAAAAAACCGAGATTTAATCAGAAAAAACATCATGCTAGTCCACGGTTTCCCTTTTATTTGATGCATAGAATGTGCCCAAGTTGTTATATGAGGAAGATCTTAATCTCTCTCAACTTGTGTCATTTAATATTTATATTTTGATCGTAACAAACAAATAAAACAATTTTAATGTCTCTAGCATATTTTACCTTGTGTGCAACAAGTATTAGATAAAAAATCTTGATACTTGATCATGACCAATAAAAGCTTCTTGTTAAACTACCAGTCATGATTGAAATACAAGAAGAAAAATTCAAACAAGCTCACATTAGAAATCTACTATAACGGATTAAACAACTACAAAGAGGAGAAGAATCTTCAACAATCTTCACATGAGTGCAATAATAATATCCTACAGGAAAATGTTCTCTCACAAAAATAATAAATTCCACAAAAGACTTCCCTTACATTATTTTCAAATTTTGAATTATAATTTTGTACAATTTCCTTCTGTATCAATGTCTACTTCTTTTCCTATTTTCCTTTCACCTCTTCTCTCAACTTCTAATAAGGTTGTTTACCCAAAAAGATTATCATGTAAATCTATTATCTTCGCCCCTTCTAAATAAAGAAATAATAGTTTTATTGTTATTATTTATCTTAATTGTTATTTATGCGTTGCTGATTTATAATTCTTTTTAATTGTATTATATCCGAATACCAACTTTATTAATCTTTGGCTTAAATACCTTTTTGATCCTCATTTTTGTAGTGTTTGTTGCGGATGATCCTCATTTTGATAGAATGTTTAAAATGGTCATCATTTTTACCGAATGTTTAAAATGGTCCTCATTTTCGCAATTCGTGTTTTATTTGGTCATTTTCTGTAATGTCGTTTAAATCATTAACGGAGCATTGTACAGGTGGCACGGTTTGTATTAGGGTGTGGTACGTGTACTGTACAGGTGTGGTAATTAGATATTTGGGGATAAATAAGTGAGCTAGGGTTTTGGTAAGGAATGTTTGGGCAGTTGGTGAGTTTTGGCAATCTTGTTCCTCCATTCCCAATTGGTGTTGTTGCAATTTTCTTCTTCCTGCAATCCCATTATATAGGTATGTTACGGTCCCCATCTTCTTCCTTTACCACTGGCTGTAATCGTTGGAGGCAACCGTGTTGTATCACTTCGTGCACTATTGGTGGTTCAACGAGAAATAGATTAACCTCGATTTGTAACTGCGGAGAGATGACAGTTTTGAGGATGGCAAGAAGTCCAAAGAATATTGGTAGAAAATTTTGGGTACAATCTGTTTTTATTTTTGTGTTAATAATAAATTGGTTTTAATTTTTTGTTTATTGATTTACAGAGTGGTGGTTCCAATAATGTGGGCTGCCAATTTTTCAAATGGTGGTGTTGATGAAAAGGATGTCATCATCATGATACAAATGAGGCAGATTAATGATTTGGAGAAGTCATTGAAGGTTGCTGAGAAGAGGCTGCAATTAGTAATAGGGTTCATTTGTGTTGTTATTGTATTATTCGTATTGTTATTGTGTGTAATCTTTTAAAGTCCAATCTGTTTTGTACTATTGTTAAATGAAGAAATGAATTAGTTTGATTATGTTGATATTAGTCCCAACATGTTCAAAATGACATCTTAATCTGAGCATTGAAGTAAGTGATATTGATCTAAGCTTGGGAAAAATTAAATTGATCTAAGTCTGGAAGAAGTTAAATTCATAATATTAATTCATCCTCATCAAAATGCACTACATCAATGATTGGTATGAAGTCCTCGACATTGACATTGATGAAATTCATTGCTGCAATAGCATGGCAGCAAGGGATAGCAGTCAGAAGTCATTTCCTACAACTGCAATGTTGAGCATCCACATGCACTATGCTCATAGCAGCCTTCCACATGAGTATCTTTAATTTTTGGCCAGAGAATCTTTTTCTGAATTTTGCATACAGATGCCTCATGCAAAACCTGTGCTCAATAGTGGGTAATAGGTCCTGAATGGTAGGCACTAATCCCTGTGCAATGATAAGATTATTAGTACTTACAACATTAAACAAAAATTAATAAATTGAACATATATTAAACATACCTTTTGTTGGTCATACATAAAGGTCATTGTCCCACACACGTCAATACATCCAAGATCACCATTAAGCAATTCCAAGAACCATGTCCAAGTTTCTTTGTTTTCAACTTCCACAACAGCATACGCTAAGGGCAGTAACTGATCATTAGCATCTCTACCCACAACACTCAACAACTCACCTTCGTATTTTCCTTTTAAAAAACAACCATTATGGAAGTAATTTAGAAACCATGTAGAACATCACAACAATCGAATGACAAACAAACCCCAAAATAGAATTACGAAAACCCTAACCCACGAGCAAACACAACCCAGAAAACCCTAAATCCACTTACCTCGTTGATGATGATTAACTAGAAAGTTGAAATGAAGAGCGCAACTGCAATCCAATGATGAAATGACAAGTATTAGCTACTTCCTCTGCAAATCCGAGCTCAAGAAAGACGAAGATAAAGAAATTTCCCTAATTGCAAAATTTTTCCTAAATTGAAAAGTTAACGTTAATTAGCCATATGTACAGTACATGTAACACACCCTAATACAAACCGTGCCACTTGTACAATGCTCCATTAATGATTTAAACAGCGTTACAGAAAAGGACCAAATAAAACACGAATTGCGAAAATGAGGACCATTTTAAACATTCGGTAAAAATAAGGACCATTTTAAACATTCTGCCAAAATGAGGATCATCCGCAACAAACACTATGAAAATGAGGACCAAAAAGGTATTTAAGCCTTAATCTTTTAAAAATATCTATATTTTCTTAAATAATTAAAGGTTAGATATATTTTTAGTCTCTGAACTTTGACGTAAAATTGAAATTCATCAATATTTGAAACTTTGATACGTTTTGGTCCTAAAAATTTAAAAATAAATGGTTATAATCTTCTTAACATAATTACGTTAAATTTTTTTGACGTGTCAAACACGTTTTCCAGCTAACATTGTGTCAAATGGTGTAAACATCTTAAATACTAATATAAAATGCATTTGATAAATTCACTATTACATTTTTTATAATGAAAACAACTTATAAAAATAAGTAATAATAATAATAATAAACTATATATTAATATAAGCATAATTTATTATTGGTTCTCACGTTCTTCCGAACCTAGTTCTTTTCATGCTCGAAAATGTATTAACAAATAAACAAATGAGGATATGAGGCCCTAATGGTCTTTTCTAATTCCAATATCACATCTCCATGCACTTCACCCTATGTTACTTTTATCGAGTTTAAATCTACGCCTCTTAGTTGTTTGGTTCTTTTGTCTAGCATTAGACTAACTTCATGTGATAAGTTGTCCTTTAACAATGGGAGTTGCTATGCATTTCTTTAGTTGCCAAACATGAGATGCATTATGTAGATTTCCAAGAGAAGGAGGTAAGGCAACTTCATAAACTATTGGACCAATTCTTCTAATAATCTAATATGGTCCAATGAACTTAGAAGTCAACCTTTTCAATATAGTGCGAGAAGTTGTAAGAATATGTGATCTACAACTTCAAATTTCAATGATTGTCTTCTCTTATCTGTATATGATTTTTGTCTAGTCGAAGATGCTTTCATCTTCTTTTGAACATGTTTTACCTTCTCATTAGTTTGTTGTAGGAATTTATATCTTAGTAACATGCTTTCACCATCTTGATACCAACATAAATGAGTTCTACACGTACAAAGCTTTAAGAGGTGTCATTCTTATACTTGTATGGAAACTATTATTGTAAGTAAATTCTACCAAGGGTAAAACTTTTTCCCAACCTCCATGGTAATCAAGTATACAAGCCTGCAACAAATTTTCAAGGGATTGTTCTTACAAAGCTTTTAGCGTAAGGAGAAATTTCAATAGAGTTTTGGTACTTGCAAAATAATACCTTTTCTTTTTGTTCTTCATATTCTTCTGCAAGAAGAGTCTCTATATAGACCATTTTAAACCTTTTTTTTTGTTCATTGAGTACCTTTGAACGTGCTCAAAGGTCTTCTTTCCTTTCTTTCTATTATTGTCTATTGAGCTTTGACATGAAGAAGCACTAAACACATTCCATGAAGCATTAATTACTCTTTTCTTTATGCAACTTCTTTGATAGTTGACAATACTTATCTTCTTAGGTTGCATATCTTTGTGTCAGATAAAGTTGATGGGTATTTTATCTCTAGCTCGAATTCCAAGAGACATTTGAATGAAGTTTTTGAACTTAGCACAAATCTCCTATTAATAGATAATGAAGACATTCTTTGCAGCATAAACTTAAGCTTAAGAATATTTTTCGAGTATGTCTGCTTAAAATGTTGGATTTTCATTGATCCATATTTGTTTATCAGATGGAGTGAAACTTGACCTAGTACTTTATCATCACATATTCATGATTTGATTAGCGTTAGTCAAACATAACTTCTTCACGTTGTTCAAATTTATGCTTTGTTGTAGTTAAGCACTCAATTAAAAAAAAATGTTGTTGGACTTTTGCTCTAACAAATTGATTACTTGAATTGGTTAATTGTTCAAACTTGGATTTGAATGTTTAGAAAACTATGATTAGAGGAATTATTTGGTTCTTGATTTTGTGGATGGACCTCATATATGAAATTATCAAGTAAGTAACCGGTCAAGTGAAAACACATAGCGGCTCAGGCCGCCTACTTCAAAAGAAAAGACATCATCTATTGATAACATCAAACTTAAAATATCGCAAACAAGGCTCCTGGTACCAACAAACACTAACTCAAGGCCTAGGCTTAGCCCAGGCCCATCTAGGACCCAAACAATGGCCCAACCCACAAGAAGGGCATACATAATTAATGACTCTACAAATCCACGTGGACCCCAGCAATTAAAGATACGCTTTCATTACTCCCTTGATCAGATATTTGACTTTTTGAGAGCCCTTTCGCTGACTTGATCGTCATAGCCCTATCCGCAGGTAACCCCTCAAGGGTCCAAACTGCATGCATTGGTAGATGGCATATGCAAGCCGAAGAGGAGCCAACTCGAGAGGTTGAGGATTGAGATAAGGCAACATTTGTGTCCCTAACATCTCTTATTTGTTTCCGCAGGAACGATTCTTATCTTTCTCCTAAAATCCTTCTAACTCGAGATTAAGCTTAACAACCATGACTAACAATACAAATGGATTTGTTCATCACAAGAGAAAAGTAAATGATCACATAATGTAGGTAAGGTGAACTAAGTCATAAATGAATCATGATACTTAGACTACTAGTAAAAAGAGTTACACCTTAACTATTACTTATAGCTTTCATCTTAGTCATGAATATTTGATTTAATAATTTGTATGAGAGTTAAAGTCTTATGTTGGAACATTAGTTATAACTATTAGTTATAGTGTTTGACCTATTGATAAGGTTTAATCCACATGTTAATTTTTTCATAATTTCATTTAAAAGTTGTCCACACCCTATTTTGATTGGGCAAATAAAATAATATTAAAAATATAATAAAATTAATTAACTTGGAAGAAAAATACAAGAAAAAGATAAAATTTTAAAATATTAAAAAGAGATGAGTTTAAAAGGAATAAAATATCTTTATCTAATAAAAATCTTTTATTATTCCATTTGATAAAAAATCAAAGTACAAAAATATTTAAGTTACTATTTTTTTAAATATGTTTTATATATATAATACTTGAAAAGAAAAAAAAAATAATTGCACTAATTGTTTATTTGTATACATATGGTTTATAAAAAACTTTATTAGTTCATGTGAAAAGCTGATTATATGCATAAATTAAGTTTATTCATTATATAATTTAGTTTTAATTGTATAAAGTAAATATCCATCCTTTGCAAAAATATGGTTATTATCTATATAAATGAAAATAACTGTATTGAACAAAACTAATTTTAGGTTTTTCTCTTAATTTATCATTTTTAATACTTTTTTTTTGCATATCATTTTTAATGTGTAGTTCTAGCATGAATTACATACATATCAATAACTAAAAGTAGTAACTTATCATAATATAACTTATTTACTGTATGTTAAAATAATTTTTTTTTATAAAGTTTAATTACACCATAGTTCATTTATTTTAAAATTTAATTACATAAACTAAACATTTATTATATTCATAAAATACTAAAATATTAGTAGACTATAACATCCAAATGTAAACCACTCTGCTTAATCTAATGATTTTTGCTATAATCTCCTGGTGAAAAAATATGCACGGACAAACACTTACATTTATATAATTTTTATAATAATAGAAAAAATATTATAATATGTTAATTAATTAAAAAATATTACTAAAATTGTCCTTGAAGTTGAAAATTATTTAGTACATTAAAAAAAATCATAAATTCATTTTTTTATTAACATTTGTAATGTTAAAATTATGTTGTAAGAATGTTTATAATTTTTCCTTAAAATAAGAGGTAAAACTATAATAAAAAATATATATAAAAACATGCACTTATAAGCATTTTATTACATATAACTGTGTGAATGATATTTAAAATATTAATACGAGAAACTTTAGAAATATATATAATTTTATTTCAAGGAATATGTGGTGATTATTTTGAAGGAAATAAGTTATACAATTATTTTTTTGGAGAGAGAAAGATTTTTCAATCACTTATTCTACTAAATAAAAAATTACTTTTTATATATTAATAGGTAAAATTATGTAATTAAAAGATATATACGTAGTTATAATCTGTCTGTGTGTCTTTTTACAATGATGATCGATGATATATACATGAATACAGTTATAAAATATTTTAATTTTTATTAATTGATATGATTATATAATAAAACATATTCAATCTGACTGACTAGTTTTTCTAGATAAAAAGTTGCTAAACCAAAATAAAAATACTGGCAAAAAGAAGTAATATATATATATATATATATATATATATATATATATATATATATATATATATATATAAAAAAGCAGTCACAAACTTCGATCTTTAATATTAATTGCTGTAAATTTACAAATCTTTAATTTGTAATCTATTTTTAATCACCTCCCTTAAACATAGCTTGTAATTGATTTGTATTATTAGAGAAAAGTAATATTGACTTTAAATTAAAATAATACTATTTTCTCTCACTACTGTTTTAATATATTTTCAAGTAATTGAAGAAAATATTTTTAATTAAGAAAGTTATAAGTGCATTTTGAATGATTTTTAAACTATGGAAAGATGTTAATACATGACTATAAAATTGGTCGGTATTAATTAAAATTCATCATTTGAATCCTTTAAACCCAGGCTATGTCAAAGGTCAATTGTCACGATCTTTTCTCTCTCCTTTCAATAGAACTTTCTTCCCACCCCTCGAAACCTTATCCCAACCTTACACATTTCGTATCCAATTCGAAATTCTTATAAATGAAGAAACAACCAAAAATGATTTTATAACTTTTAGTCAAATTCTTGCTCCCACAATAAGAAAACAAATGAAAATAAAGAAGAAAAAAAAATCTACTTTTCTTCTCTTCTTTATTTTGTTCAAAGATATATTTTTTAATCTTAGTCAAATTGCACCATTCATAATAAAAGCCTATTTAATTGGTATAGGAAAAGATCTCTTAAAACAAAGTACATAATTAAAAAGGAAACTTCCTTGAAGGTGATCTATTACCAAATCCTAGTGATTGAAATTTCGTCATTTTACAATATCAGATTTACCAAAAAAAACTTCAAATTCAAGTCATCCAGTTTCGTATTAAGAAAACTGAAATCCAAAATAAATACTCTTGAAATTTTATTCACATTTTTCCATTATTTATTTACCAATTTTTAAGATTATTTGCTTATTGGGTATTTGTTTCTTCACCACATACCTTATCTTTTTTTTCCCGAGTCAGATATTCCATACTTTGCGGATCCCATCCATGTTGTTTCCAAAAAATAATGATTAAATCCACAGTGCATCACAGACCCCCAGAGCTTTACCGGTGCCACCCTTTGAATGGTTGGCATTTGCATAAAAACTAGTAAAAGTGAAAAAAAAAAGTTATTCTTTTTCAATATTCTATTCACATTAGGAAGTGTTCTTTTTAATGTCTATATACGTATTTTTGTTAAAGGGGTGTGTCAGAGTCTGTTTCCTATGATTCTGTTTCTGGGTACATAGATCAGGTTGAATACGAGTGTTTGGGGTGGTGCAGAATTCAGAGCAAGTGTGCAGCGAAGGAAGAGGAATAATAGGAGAAAGGTGATAAGGGTGTCAAGATCAATGGGGCTACCAGGTGTTGATAGAGAATTGAAGAAGATTTTGAATGCAAACATGGACGAAGTGGGTGCCAGAAGGCGTGCACGTGAGGCCTTCAAGGATATTCAGCTTGGAATTGATCACATATTGTTTAAGGTTTGGTTTTGTTTTCTTTCTTTTGTTTTGTTTTGTTTTGATGCTGTTTGTGGAATTGATGAAATGAGTAAATCCATGCCAATTTTTGTTGTTGTTTCTAATGTGCTTGGTTTTGTCTTGTGAGTGAACTTTTTGCTATTTGATTATGGGGGGACTTGCAAAATATTTGGTTTTGCCCTTTATTGTTTCTTACTTCTCTCTCTTTCTTTAATGCTGAGGATATTAATTGGTAGACTTGAAAATTTGACTTTGAGATTTCTGGTTTGCAAGCAAATCCGTTGTAAAGAGAAAGATATTTGTTCTGACTTTAGCTTCTTTTTCGTATTGGGTATGGAGGGTTTGTTTGGTATATTCTGTTGAAGCTAATTGTAAGGTGAATTCTTCTTCAAAATAGTTTACCCTAATTTCTTAAAGCAAAAAAAGATGAGATTTTAATATATTTTCTGTTAAACTTGATTATGCGGATGAATTTTGTTTCGGATGAATGCTTGAGACTAGTTTTAAAATTTTAAATTCATTAAAATTAACTGTCACCGCCAGATTTAATAGAAAAAATGTGCTAAAGCTCAAATTGAACAAATTTAACTTACTAGTGAAATGAGACGAGTCATGAACACTTCAATTCTAGTTTGTCGTAAGGGGTAGGGGGCTTCTACTGTTGCTATTAAATGTTGCAGAATTGGAAACTCTGCTCTTAAATGCAACGGGGCCAGCCTTCAATACAACTACAATAGTATAGTGCAAGAGGAAAAATGTTAGGTGGGGACTCTTTCAAAATTCAAAGAGTTTTTAGTTTAATTATGTCATTCAATAATTTAGGGTACAAGAATGTAAATTTCTGAAGTCCTTCTTGCATAAATATAATGCTCATTTACACAATTAATCAAACGTTTAAGTGTACTGAAACAATAATTGGAGCAATTCTTACTTAAGCACGGCGAGTGGAATCTTGAAATTTTTCTCAGTTTTTGATTAGTTGTGAGTTGTTAGCATGTACTGGTGCAAAATGGCTCCAATTTCTTGTGTAAATGTATGAACCTGACTCAATAAAAAATGTGTTACAGAGACATTTTGAAAAGACTTGTCATGAGCATGTAGGGATTCACAATAATTAAGATATAGTTCAGTGAGTTTCTTGAGTAGTTAATATTCCTTAAACATATTACTTTTTCTTTTTTTATTATAGTTTTTGGACTCTGGTATGGCGTACAAGTTCTTTCTTACTAAACTTTGAATCAGACACTACCATATGCAATTAGATCTATACATTTTCTTTTCTCCATTCTGTTTCAAACCCATCCATTTCATGACATTTTCTTGGTCTTGGCTTTTGGCATTAACCTTTTGGTGCAGGAATAATTTTTTGGGGAGTGCAGTGATTGTTTTATTTCACTTTAAATCAGTAATATTTCATTTCCTTTAAATGTTAACATCGATTCTTTTGTGCTTTCTGTCTTTGCAGACTCCATGTGATGGAGTAAAAATGGAAGAGGTTAGTGAGAAATTTAGTCTTAAACGCTTTCCTGCAATTTATGTTTCTTCTGAGTAGTTACCAAACAAAGTGATGATTGGGTAATAGAATCATCATTAGTGCCAACTATTGTCCTGTTTTCCTATTGAAGTATGATAATTGACTTAATTTTGTTTGCTATGCAACAGTCATATGAAAAGAATTCGAAAGGACTAGAAATCTTCTGCAAAAGTTGGCTTCCTGAAGCATCTACGCCAAAAGCAGCACTGTTTTACTGTCATGGTTATGGGGACACTTGCTCCTTTTTCTTTGAAGGCATGTAGCTGGGACTTAGACTTGGTAGCTATAAGTAACTAAATTCATTTATCATGAGGATTAGCAACTCAATGGTATCATGAACTTTTTGCAGGAATTGCTAGAAAACTGGCATCATCTGGATATGCAGTTTTTGCCATGGATTATCCAGGATTTGGTCTATCAGAAGGTCTTCATTGCTTTATTCCCAGTTTTGATGGACTTGTTGATGATGTTATTGAGCATTACTCTAAAATCAAAGGTACCTATACTCCCATGAACTCCCAAGTCATGAAATTCTCAGTCATCATGAAATTCTTCAATTGTTTGTTGCGTCCGGGTGGTTTGTGAGTATGCTTACTTTGTAGTTTAGTGAGAGTTAATGGATCTTGAACTACTATTTATTTTTGTATAAAGTATTTGATCCATCCCTTCTGAAATTAGTCTATACTATTAATCAATGCTCAAAATATGAAGAATATCAGAAAAAAAAAAAACAGTAAATTAGTGAGCCGTGATTAGACATCAAAGGGTCAACGCAAAAATGTTTTTGAGTGCTTTCAAGGATATTTTTTTAAAAAACCTTGGAAGCTAAGGGGAACAACAAATTCTTTATTTGTTTATTTTTGAGGTATGTGGGAGGGTGATGAGTTCCACACCTATTTAAAAATATAAATAATTGAGCTTTATGAAATGGAATTCTTCAGGCTGTAGTTTTTCATCTACTTTTTGGCATGATGAATTCTAAGCTATGAGTTGTGTTTCTGATAAAGGAAATATCTTAGCTGTTAACCCATGACTGTGATTATGTGCTCAGAAAAAGGCATTTAGCTTAGCTGGTAGTGTTTTCCTATGTTTTTCTTGACCTGGAAAATAGAACTGTGACTTTAATAACATAGAAACATTGAAACATTCTTAAAAAACTTAATGTTACATCTACTTTCCTTTTTCTTGGGAAACAAGTTAAACAATTTAATAACAAGGGATATTGTATTAGGAGAGTAAATGGTCTGTTAGTAGGGTGCTGATCAGTTAGTTTGTTGATGGTTAGTTACTGATAAGTTCTCAATAAATTGAACACCATTGTATCTCATTCATCATCTTTTAATCAATCAATATGATTCTTTGTGATTGCTTCTCTCAAACTACTCAGCACTAGCCTTTGATCTCTATCCTTCTCATCCTCTCATTACTTACATATTGATTCCGTTATGTTCATTCAAAAGATTTGGTTCATGTTGCAGAAAATCCAGAGTTCCGTTCTCTTCCCAGCTTCCTATTTGGACAGTCCATGGGTGGAGCTGTTGCATTAAAGATACACCTGAAACAGCCTAAGGCATGGGATGGTGCCATTCTTGTTGCACCTATGTGTAAGGTATTTTTCTTGAAGCACTATCATGTATGGAGTTCTGGCTATTCTTTGCTTTGATCTCCCTTTGACTAGAAAATCTGTGTAGATTGCAGATGACATGGTTCCACCAAAGTTGCTCACTAATCTCCTGATTGGTTTATCCAATGTTTTACCAAAGCATAAATTGGTTCCAAACAAGGATTTAGCAGAGGCAGCATTCAGAGATTTAAAGAAGAGGGAACAGGTTTGTGTTTTGTGATTTAGAGTTCAACAGAATGATACTTTTGCTCAGCTAATCTTAATTCAAAGATCCATCTTTCCTTCTGCGCTACTTATTGTCTCCATTTTTCTCCAATTGTTTTCATGCATTTGTTTTTGGTAATGTGTGTTAGTAAGAGATTCACAGGTTTCTAATGTCTTTGCAGACTGCTTACAATGTTATTGCTTACAAGGATAAACCACGCTTGCAGAGTGCTGTAGAATTGCTCAGAACTACTCAAGAAATAGAACGGCGATTGAAAGAAGTACGTTCTGATCTTCTGGTTTATCTGAACTAATTGGTTAGAAGAAATTTTGGTAAAATTCATAGGTTCAAAATGGTCACAATTCTTTGGTAGCAAAGGCAAGGATTCTAGTATAAGAATATGTATCATCTAAAACTAGTTCAATTCAATGGTTGAAACTGATGTCTACAAATTCTAAAACAAGAACTAGAAATCCCTTAAAACATAACAGGCTTTATCCTCCAAATTTCCAAATGTTTGAGAATCATTAGTGGGTCATGTCTCGATGATTTTGCAGAAATAGTGAATACTGATCCTTTCAAGACTACCCTTTTGCTCTGGATTCCAAAGACACCACTCTACTTCATATATTGTGCATTTGATTTGATCCTCCTCTCTTAATTATATTATGCTTACCTTGACCCAATTCACATTTAAGAAGGCAATAAATATATGTGCGTGCTTCTTACACCACACCAATGTACTTGGAATAGTTCATCTCACTAAACAAGCTAACAGTAGTTCTTTACTAATGTCATTGTATTAGTGTGGCACATACTACTATCCTCAAGCCAAAATGTCCTATAGCTAACAGCCCTTAAAATGGATTTATTTTCTCCATGGTAGTAAATCTTGGAGTTTGTATCGATTATCACTGTAGAAACTAGAAACACTATACTTTTAGAGAAATGATTACATGATTCAGGACCACTACATGATCATAGTTTCAACCATTCTTTGTGTGATACTTAATCAAAATTTTAAATTTAGGAGAAAGAATTGATAATCCATCGGTTAGATGTCACGTGTGGTTGGGACCACTGGACTCTCTAATAGTTTCTCGTGCTTTTAGTTTGATCAAGTGTTCTTTTTAGAACTGCTGTTTAAATCTGAAATTTCACTTGTTTCATCTGTAATAAAATTTATGCATCTTCACGTGTAATTGATTATGATTACAGGTTTCTCTACCATTATTCATCCTTCATGGAAAGGCTGACACTGTGACTGATCCATCAGTGAGCAAAGCCTTGTATGAGAATGCGAGCTGTTCAGATAAGAAGCTTAAGCTTTATGAAGATGCCTACCATGCTCTTCTGGAGGGTGAGCCTGATGAAGTAATAACTGAAGTTTTTAATGACATCATCTCTTGGCTTGATGAACACAGCTTGAAACATAACCAGCTTTCCTCCTAATACAGATAATTTATTTTTGCTATCTTCTGATTTAAAAGATGAGTATTTTTATTGAGATTGTTTCAAGCAGTGGAAAATAGAAAGCTGCCGTTAAAGTTGCCTATTCTTTGCAGCTTAAGTTTAGTGCTACACCATAACCTTGTTTTATGTATATAACATAAAAGGTATATATGTATATTTTTTTATTTCTTTCTGTACCTTTCCCTTTTATATCTTTTAAGACTTTACGTAATAAGAAAAGAAAAAATATGGGGGGAACAAAACATTAACACCTTTGTTTGGCATGGTGCAGAAGACTAGAATAGATGTGTGACAACATGGTCCTGTCTTTTTCCTTTTAGTATTCTACATCCCTTGGTCTGTGAAGGTTTTTGTTCAAAGTTTAGGTAACTTCAGGCTAGTGTATTGAACTATTTTTTTCTAGGTCTGGGCTGCATTATATTTATAAGGAGATTTCTCTTAGACTCTCCTAAGGTAAAATTCTCAGTACTCGAAAACAAGATCTAGAAGCAAGAAACTCGGAATATTTGAAAATTGATTTTCTTGTTTAACCATTAAGCTCAACTGATAAATCCTCAATATTTTGATAATGGAACACCTTTTTTAGATAACAAAATATCTTTCCGAAATTGGCGCAAAATTTGATTCTATATTTGCATAAGTTGGTCTAGATGCGACCTATAAGTCGATTGTGAAACCGTTTAACCACTACCTTCGGTTTTAAGACAGATTATGAACAACGACGAATGGAACTTTGAATGGCCCCGTATCACAGATTATCCACTCGTTTCATCAAAACGGTATAATTGTGGTACGATTATATTCGATTATTTGTAGGGTTAAATATGTTTTTAGTCCCTCAAGTTTTAGTGAAATTTGAAATTAGTTTCTTATCGAAACTTTTAACCAATTTAGTCATTTATCTTTAGAAATGCCTGAATTTAGTCCTTTTAATCGAATTTTGTTAAGTTTATTTGAGATTTCAAACGTATTTTATGATAATATTTGAGTTAGCATTTAAACGAAAATGGGTCAAACGATATAAACAATTCAAATATTATCATGAAATGCACTTGAAACGTTAGATAATATTTGAGTTAGCATTTCAAACGTTGTATAGGTGCACAACCTTGCTATGAACCATGTTGTTTAAAAAGGGATATTGTTCAACCTTTTGGTATTCACCTTGATTATGATGAAACACAATCTATGTGCCTTGACTCAATCATGACGAAAAGCTTAACTGACATGATGTGAGTCCATTTTATATTTTTTAGGAGTACAAGGTGTTTGAGTAAATGTTGCTTGAAAAAATTTCAAGAAGATTCTCATTAGATATTAAGATAATCAAGAGGTTATCTAAATGTGAAGATGCACTTCAAATGAACTTAGAGGAAAGAAAATGATGAATTCAAATTAATGAAAGAAAGAATACAAGATAAGATAACATAAATTGTGGAAGCATAAACTGGTCAAGAATATAAATGAACTTGAAGTAAAGAACAAAAGATGAAGAGAAAGGAAATGGAAGGGGATGTGGAAGGTGACACACTACTTGGGAGATGGACCAACCCAAGATGAATGGGTGGTTGCCACCACTTGAGCAAAGGTTTAAGATAAGACCAAGGAATAGACTCACTCTCAAAGAGCGACACTTACAACCAAATTTGGCTATAATAACTCTACTTCTTCATTCAACAACTCTTTACAACTACAAACGAGGTCTTCTTAAATAGGCAAAGAGAGGGGCCTCTTGGCAATAATACAAAGCAAAAGGTCTCCCTTGCAAAATCAAAGAGTATCCTTCTAGAAGCCTAATGATGAGGGAAAGGGATGATATTCACCACTCATTAGAAAATCATAAAAATGTCCATTTTATCTCCTCCAAATGTGCATGGTGTGTCCCCCACTCCAAGATGCTCTCTTTTCCACTTCTAATAGGCTCTCCTTTTTCACTTCCAAGGGTCTTCTTAGCAAAACTAGGGGTGTGGTGATGTGATGAGAATACTTCCCTAGGCTAGGCTCCTCCTTAGTTTTTCATTTGCCTAGAAGATGGTAACCTCAGAAAGAGGAGGTGCCACAAGCAATCGTACAAAACACCAAACACAAATATGAGTTCTAGATTTTATTTAAGGCAAAACTAAACCAAGTAATATAGAGAAGGAGAAGGAACTTCCCTTCTAAACATGTTTATTTTTCCTAAGCATGTTCCTCCATCTTTGGCCAAGGTTAGGGACTTTTCATTCTCTTGCAATTGGAGAGAATTTGAACACAAATTTTTTGAGCCTTTCTTGATGGAATTTGACTTCATTTGAGGATGCAATTTCTCCTTCCTCACATGGAAGGTGACACACCACTTTGGTTTGTGGACTTAAGAGGAGAGGGAAGGCAGAATGAGGAGGAAACTGACCAACTTTCTTTGGGACTTTTTTTTTTTGTGGGAAGTAACCCTTTTGTGGAAGCTTATTCTTTTTCTTTCCTTTCTTCTTTATTTTTATTTTTTACATTTTGGGTTAGTCCTCATTAACCTCTTAAGATGTTAAAGGTGCTAAGGTGACCTTTTTTCCCATGAGAGTGAAAAATATATTTATTGGTATAGCATGTAAGGTGTGTTTATCAAATTATCATGGCCTACCTAGCAAAAGATGTGGCCTCGATGGGAACAACATCACAAAGTACCTCATCCATGTACCTTCTTTTGGAGAATCTAATGATTACTTGTTTATTACCCTCTATCTTACCCTCCTTCCTTATCCATGTATGCTTGTAGGGCTTGACATGAGGAATGATACCTAAACCTATACAAAAGGAGTTGGTCAAATAATAAAAGTAATAGAAGATAAACATAAAAAGATATAAAAACAATGATAAAGAAAATAGATTGATTCCATTGCTTTCAAAATAGATTCTTCATTGGTTATCTAAGGATTATCGTTCAAATAATTATTGTTGTAGATTTACAAAATAAGACCAACAAGAAGCTAGAAACAAGGTTAAGGTCAACAACAAGAAAAAAAAAAAAAAACTCTCAAAGTGTTTGGCTAGCTCACCAAATTTAAAAGGTAGGATCCACTTAACTTTTAAACAACAATTCAAGAGTGTTCAAATCCCTAAAGGTCCAAATTCTTGAAAAATGGAAATCAAATGGAAATATGCACACCGACCATACACTCAAAGAAGTTCATGGAAAGAAAACCATAAAGACAAAACTTAAGAATTTTCAAAGACAAACAAGAAAAGCACAAAAAATTTAGGCAATTCATGCAATTTTTCTTGAGATAAAATCACTTTATAACTAAGCATACATAAGCATGTTATGAAAAAAACAAAAGCTTAAAATTGCATAGCAAAACTCAGGAGTACGACACCTAGTGTTATCAAGTCGCGCTCAACGCAGTATAGACAAAAGCAAAATTCGACGTACGCGCTCAATGCTAGGATGTCTTGCCGAGCGTAGTGCAATCAGTGAAGGTGACCCTAGCAATAGGGTTGCAGTGCTCAGCATCGTAGATGTGGGGCCCAACAAAGGCACAAATAGTAGCCTCTGTCAAAACATCCGCTAAGTGTGATAGAATGCACCTAACGTTAGAACAACGTAACAACTATAATTTTTTAGAGTTTTGCACCATCTTAACCAAAGGTGGGATTATTTGGACCATTTTAAGATAGCTACACAAGAAAATATCAAGAACAAGCTGAGAAAATACCTTAAAGCAAAGCTCTAATTAGCAAATGAAGTGCGCCAATCACATATTTTTAAGTTGTGCAAGGTTTTGCGTTAATAATGCTTAGGAAAACTCTAAAAATATTTCCACTGGACATTAAGATAACCAAGAGGTTATCTAGATGTGATGGTTCACTTCAAAGGAGCTCAAAAGAGAGAAAAGGATGGATTCAAATTAACCAAAGAAAGAACACAAGATAACAAGGACAACATAAATTATGAAGGCATAAAGTGGACAAGAACATAAATGAACTTGAAATAAAGAACAACGGATGAAGAGAAAGGAAATGGAAGGGGATGGGGAAGATGGCACCTCAGATGGGGTATGGACCAACCCAAGTTGAGTGGTGGTTGTTGTCACTTGAACAAAGGTTAAAGATATGACCAAGGGATAGACTCACTCTCAAAGAGAGGCACACACAACTAAAATTGGCTATAATAACTATATTTCTTCATTCAACAACCCTTTACAAGTGTGAATGAGGTCGTCTTAAATAGGCAAAGTGAGGCACCTCCTAACAAATCTTAAGAAAAGTCCAAAAGATTCCCACTACACATTAGGATAACAAAGATGTTATCTACATGTGATGGTGCACTTCAAAGGAACTCAAAAGAGAAAAGAGGATGGGTTCAAATTAACCAAAGAAATAACACAAGATAACAAGGACAACATAAATTGTAGAAGCATAAAATGGACAAGAACATAAACGAACTTCAAATAAAGAGAAAAAGATAAAGAGAAAGAAATGGAATGGGATAGGGAAGGTGGCACCTCAGGTGAGGGATAGACAAACCCAAGTGAGTGGTGGTTGTTGTCACTTGAATAAAGGTTAAAGATATGACCAAGGGATAGACTCACTCTCAAAGAGAGGCACACACAACTAAAATTGGCTATAATAACTATATTTCTTCATTCAACAACCCTTTACAAGTGTGAATGAGGTCGTCTTAAATAGGCAAAGTGAGGCACCTCCTAACAAATCTTAAGAAAAGTCCAAAAGATTCCCACTACACATTAGGATAACAAAGATGTTATCTACATGTGATGGTGCACTTCAAAGGAACTCAAAAGAGAAAAGAGGATGGGTTCAAATTAACCAAAGAAATAACACAAGATAACAAGGACAACATAAATTGTAGAAGCATAAAATGGACAAGAACATAAACGAACTTCAAATAAAGAGAAAAAGATAAAGAGAAAGAAATGGAATGGGATAGGGAAGGTGGCACCTCAGGTGAGGGATAGACAAACCCAAGTGAGTGGTGGTTTTTGTCACTTGAACCAAGGTTAAAGATATGACCAAGGGATAGGCTCACTCTTAAAGAGAGCCACGCAAAACCAAAATTGGCTATAATAACTCTACTTCTTCATTCAACAACCTTTTACAAGTATGGAGTAGGTCCTCTTAAATAGGCAAAGTTAGGGAACCCTAACAACTCTTAAGAAAACTCTAAAAAGATTCCTACTAGACATTAAGATAACCAAGAGGTTATCTAGATATGATGGTGTACTTTAAATAGCTCAAAAGAGAGAAGAGGATGGATTCAAATTAACCAAAGAAAGAACACAAGATAATGAGGACAACATATATAAATTGCGAAAAGATAAAATGGAAAAGAACATAAATGAACTTCAAATAAAGAACAAAGGCTGAAGAGAAAAGAAATGGAAGGGGATGGGGAAGGTGGTGCCTCAAATAGGGGATGGACCAACCCAAGTTGACTGGTGGTTGTTGCCACTTGAACCAAGGTTAAAGATATGACCAAGGGATTGGTTCACTCTCAAAGAAAGGCACACACAACCAAAATTGGCTATAATAACTCTACTTCTTCATTCAACAACCCTTTATAAGTGTGCAAGAGGTCCTTTTAAATAGGCAAAGTGATGGACCTCCTAATAATAATACAATGTAAAAGGCCTTCCTAGCAAAATAAAATAGTATCCTTCTAGAAGCCTAATGATAAGGGAGAGAGGGACTATTCTCCACTCATTACAAAATAATATAAATGTGCATTCGCTCTCCTCCAATTGTGCATGGTGGCCCCTATCCCAAGATGCTCTCTTCTCCACTTCTAAGATGCTTTCCTTTTTCCAATTCCAAGGGTTTACTTAGCAAAAATAGGGGTGTGGTGAGAACACTCCCTTGGTCTACGCTCCTACTTAGCCCTTCATTCCTCTAGAAAGTGGCAACCTTAAAAGGGGGAGGTTTCACTAGTAAACCTACAAAGCACAAGACACAAACATGAGTTCTAGATTTTACTTAAGACAAAACTAAACCATGTAAAAGAGAGAAGGGGAAGGGACTTCCCTCATAAACATGTTTATTTTCTCAATACTTTCTTCCATCGTTGGTAGGGATTAGGACATATCATAAGCTCATCTCTGAAAGCTTCTATTGGGCTTTCAAATGTTGTGTTGTTTCAAAACATGGAGTTTTCCAACAACCATGTCCTTTCAAGTACCATTCGATGTGGTTTAGATCGATTAGTGCAACATGTGAACACTTACAACTATCACACCTTCTTTGGTTATTTTCAGTATACTAAACATTTAGGGAGATCACTCATTTCGTTATCTTATTCCTTGGATCATCTTGTTGGTGCATAATGGCTCGAAAAGGGGGAGGGGGTTGAGTAGAGCATGTAGACGTTTGGTAATCTTTTCACACAAACATATTACAACAATTACAAATAAAGGAAGGAGTAAGGAAGAGAATAATGCACACAAGAATTTATATTGGTTCACCTCCACCTAAGGCTACGTCTAGTCTCTTAAGCCACCTGCTTAAGAAATTCACTAATCAACACCTTTGACTAGCAATGAGTGTCAACCCTTCTAGGTTACAACGTGTTTAACCTCTTCAGGTATCACGAGTCACTTCTCTCCAATATGAGTTTATCTTATCCAAGAATATTATAAAATATCTTCAAATATTGTCTTTCATTCTTTACTTTTGAAGTTATTGATAATCAATTAGAGTGTATTATTTCTTGTGAATTACCAATTTTTTCCTTTTCAGCCTTGCATCAATTTTAATTTCAAACTGGCTTTAATCATTTGGAGACTCTCTTGTAGTCTTCAATCTGTAGAGTCTATTTTCTGTCTTGCGATTGGTTGATATTCATATGGCACTATTTAGAATAATCAATCAAAAAAGAATTCAAAATACTTCCTTATATGATAGAATTTACATTCTTCAATCAAAGAATGTTTCCTTTCTTAACTATTCAATTATCTTTGATATTATTTAGATTAATTCTTCAGTCAAATATTCAATTAAAATATCTTCTAATAATGTTGAGACTTGCTTCGTGATGAGATGCTAGAGAAACAACCAATTCCAACAAGTGTACTAGGTGTGTAGTAGTATCAAACAAGTGTCATATCCATATGGATTTGTTAAGATTGTCCAATATTTAATTCTGGATTCAATGGAACATTGTTTATTTAATTTGTGATGATCAAAAGACTTAATAAGGATTTAGAAAATATGATGGTAAATACATCTTAAGGTTAGACTTCATTTTTTCTTCTTATATTGTGCTACTACTACTTGTCCTTAATATCTAGTTTGTAATTCATGCAATGTCTTGGTACCCAATGTGATTCCTCCACTCCTAGTTGAAGGAATCCTTGCCTTAAGTGCACGACTTTATATCTAGCCCAAGTGTTCAAGCATGTACAAGCCTCTAACAAGAATGAGGAGGTTTGGTTGGACCACAATTTAAGATTAGTTTTCGAACTCAATCCAAAATAGTGAATTAAAAGGATTAGTTAATTCACCTAAACAATAAGCATAAATCAAACCACAAATAATTGAATAAAAACATACATGAATGTTAAAGAGGTAGTACTATAGAGAATTAGAATCAATTACATCCAACCTTAACATAGGAAAGTTCAACTACTCTCAAAACATAAACAATTTATGCATTATAAGTGTCAAATTCATGTGGAAATTTAGGCATTCTAGACACTTATTAACTCCTCCCAACTTAGCTCTTTGTTTGCCCTCAAATTAAGCAAGGAAATTCAATACAAAATGGCAAAGATATAAACATGAGTTGGTAAAAGAACTAGTTCCAACAAAATGGAATCCATTCATAAATTAACCAAACACAATTGTAATTTAGTTCACGGTTTTAAAATCAACAAAGAATTTTCTCATGGCTTCAATTTAATCTTGCACAAAGAACCTCCCAGTTTAAGGTTGTGTTCTTTTGAGAGGAAGGATTAGGGAGAGATGGAGAGGAAGAGATTGGATGGATTAGAGGGTGAAGTTGATGGTGTTCTTTTTAAGGAATTAGGAGGTGATTTTAAAGTGGATTAGAGAACGAAGTTTGTGATTGAATTGAGTGATGTAACATATTAAAAAGAAACTTTTAATAGATAAAAAATGAAATTACCAAAATGTTCCTAATGTTAAAAGTAATATAAAATGTTATATAAATGATTTAGAATAATGTATTTAATTTCTATTGATTGTCTGAAATAATAAAAGATATATGTATAAAAAAATGAATAATAAAATTTATTTGGTATAAAATTAAATTTAACATTTACCAATTTAATGTTTACATGGGAAATAATTTATTTATGTTTTATATTTTTTTTTCTTTTTAATAGTAGTCTTTGAAGTATAAAATGTTTGGTTTATTTGATATGAACACATTTTTCAATTTGATTATGTTTGTTAATAATATAGGTAACGATTTTTAATAATTTGTTTTTCTTTTCTTAAAATTCTATACAATTATATATTGTTTATATATTTTTAACTTTTAGATTTTTATTAATAATAATTTTTTTTTAATTTTATTAATAAATTAAAACTAAAATTACATATATTTATTTGTTAAAAAATTAAAATTGGTAAATATTAATAAACTAAATTATCTAAAATTTTTAAAATAAATAATATTTTCATGTGACACGTAAAAAAAACATATGAAAAATTTAAAGACTACAATAAATTGAAATAATTTTTTTAACTATTTCATTAAATAATTAACAAATATTTGAAAACAAAATTTTATTGGAAAATTTATTAACAAAATAAAGATGATGTGATTGGGTATGAGAGGTAAAAACTAAATATAATAAGGATAAAGTGGTATTTTCTTATCCATTACCCTCTAATCTTTTCAACAGTAATGGGATGGAATTTTTGAACAATCTTGCTATTTCGTGCCTACCATTCCCTTGCATCACTCCAAAAAGAACACGATGCTCACCCTCTATGCCTCACTCTCCATTCTCCTTGAACAATAGATTCGCTCAAAAGAATATTGCCTAAGTGTTTAGCTCTAAACACCTTGTAAGCTTTCACTTAGCTTCGTATCTTATTTTCAATTATTACTTACACATCACCGACATAGATCACTAAGAGCTTTTGAGCTTGTAGCATGGTTTGGCTAGAAAGGAATTTGGCTTTTTCAAGATGAGCAATACTCACTGATAAAAAAATAATTCAACAATATGCACATATCATAAGACTTGATCCTGTCTTTCTTAATTCAGTTTTGTTTATCGTTGTTTGGTGCATTCTTTTTCAATAGGCTAGTTCTGATTTTTTTTTTCTATCACTTTTTGTCTTTGATCACTAAAACAAATTATTGAAGCAATAGGATCCATCTAATTAATCTTGGCTTGGAATCTACCTTGGTGAGTAGATACTTAATAGTTGCATGGTTAGTAAAAATAATGATAGATGATCTTATAAAGTAGGCTCTGAATTTTTCCAGTCCGCTCACTATGGCCAAAAGCTCATTTTCTATAGTCACATAAGTAGTTTGAGTCATTTATAACCTTGCTAGTGTAGTATATGACATGAAATTTCTTATTTTTCAATGCACCTACTACACAATCACTTGCATCACACGTAGGCTCAAAACAAGTGCAATTATTATTGGTGATGAGCTCAGGCGCTGCTTTAATAATCTTTGAAAAATCTTTTATAAACCTTTAGTAAAAACCAACATGGCCAAGAAAACACTTCATTCCTTTTGTAACATCCTAGCCAGATATTACTTATTTAAATAAAATTAATAATAAATAAATAAATAAATAACATTTATTCCACACATTTCCCAAAACGTGGGAAAATAAAATTTTATCATAAGTCCCAAAACGTTGAAAGTATAAAATTTAATTCCAATCCTTACATCTCCAAATCCAAATTTAAAATCCAAATTACAGAAAAATAATATAAAATTGTAGAAATTAAATATCCCTGAGTTGCCCCACTCTGACACTAAGTCCCACCAACACCTCCTACAACACCATCTGCTCACATTGATCGATCTTTGCTGTCACGAGTGTCTACTCGCCCCTTCGACTAAAGACCACCACCTAATAGTCCACATGCGGAAATAAATTTGTCACGGCCACAACCCGTGACACCAAGTGGAGTTCCCCAATACGAACTGCAGTTAATATTTGTCCCTAGACTACCAAACTCGTCAGCTAATATCGAGGAGGGCAACCTTCCGGAACTCATCCGTACGAGCCACGATCTTGCACATTCCACTAGACTTCCAAAACCACCGGGTTACAACCTTGAGTGGCCACGTGTTACCCCAATACAAGTTGCACTCGTAACTGGACCCCTAGCAAAGCATCACATCAAAACCTCCATCCAAAGCTGTGTAGAATCCTCCTCGTAGTTCAACTCTGCTCCCAAAACTGCCTAGCGCATTACTCGTATCACTAGGCAAAAACTAGTTCCATATCGCTTCGTGGACAATCACCTAGCGGACAAGTCACGCCGCCAAGCACCAACTCTCAGGTTTTGTCCTAGAATTCTCTTCGTGGCCTATTGCTTGGTGGGTCTACTTGCACTGCTAGGCGCCACATTAGTAGTGTGACACTACTGGTTTAAGGTTCCAAAACATTGTCCATACAACAATTAACCAAACAAGTTCTCATCCAATCCAAAACATCATCTTCGTAACCTAAAAATCCTCGTCCCTTTATAATATAATATTTCTTTAAAATATGCTTTGTATAATAATCACCCCGCTAATCTATAACATACACATATATACTAAAATCATGCTATCTATGCTAATATATATTCATATGCAAATATTAAAATCATATAAATTAAAATACTGCACAAAAAAAAACTAATTCTATTGGACCTTCTATAATCACATCACCATATATTTTTTTCTTTTTATAAACAACATCCCAAAGCAAAGAAAAGAGAAAAAAAAAACTAAAGATCTATCCTACGAAATTATTTATTGACAAATAAAACAAAACAATCTTCACTTCTCTAATAACCTTATTTTTCAGCCATTCATCCAACTTTATCACTTATAAAAATTTTATACAAAAAAAACATTAAATACACCATATAAGGGATCTACTGCCCCGTAACCAAACTTTTCGTAAAATATCCAACCACGCTTTAATTCACAATTTTAAACATCCAAAGATACTCATTCCATTTTTTTAGGCTTAATTACTCGGATAATACGCAGTTTGGTTCCAAAATTTCAAAATGATATCCACTTTTAAGTTTGTCTCAATTTAGTACCCAAATTCGTAATCTGCATCAATGTAGTACCCTCCATTAAGTTTTCGCAAACGCCATTAAGTACCTTGCCACATATCAGCCTCTGGTTTTTTAATTTTTTTTTAATTTTTTTTTGAATTATTTTAAAAAAAAATTGCCACGTGTCAAATCCTTGATGTGACACGTGGCATTGTCAGTGACACATGGCAAGGTACCGCCACGTGGCAAGGTACTTGCCAAGTGTCATTGTCTTGATTTCAACTTAGTCCCCACATGTATCTATTTGTTTCAGTTTAGTACCCATATATGTTTATTTGTTTCAATTTAGTAGCCGCTCTATTTGTTTCAATTTTGTCTGAATATTTTTTTACAAAATAGAGAAATATTGTGTCTCCCTTAAGACCAAATTTATTATTTATATAAATGTTATATTTATATTTGTTATTAAAAATGACTTATAAAATTAAGTATTGAAATTTATATTAAAGTTAATAGTAAAAATCATGAATAACAAATTTACCAAAACTTTGTTATTCATGAGTATAACAAATATCAATGTAACAAAACATAAATCTGTTATTCATGACTTTTACCATTAACTTTAATATAAATTTCAATACTTAATTTTTGATTTTATAAGTCATTTTTAGTAACAAATATCAATATAACATTTATATAAATAATAAATTTTGTCATAAAAGAGATACAATATTTCTCTATTTAAAAAAATATATTTAAATAAAATTCAAACAAATAGAGCAAGGACTAAACTGAAACAAATAAACATATATGGGTACTAAATTGAAACAAATAGACACATGTGGGAACTAAGTTGAAATCAAGACAATGATATTTGGCAGGTACCTTGCCACGTGGCACGTGTCACATTAAAGATTTGACACGTGACAATTTTTTTTTCTAAACTTTTAAAAAAATTTAAAAATTTAAAAAAAAATTAAAAAAACCAGAGGTTGACACGTCGCAAGGTACTTAACGGCGTTTGCGAAAACTTAAAGGATGTACTACATTGATGCAGATTTCGAATTTGGGTACTAAATTGAGACAAACTTAAAAGTGAATACCATTTTAAAATTTTGAAACCAAACTGGGTATGATCCGAGTAATTAAGCCATATATATATATATATATATATATATATAAACAACCCGCTGCATATATAACACCAGTACAATTCTTCAAACTCAAACTATTTTCTTATTTATTACACAACATCATGACCCTTGGACTCTCTAACACTAACTTATTCCTAATAACTATTAAATTTAATATAAAAAATGAACAAATAGAAATTATTAGAATGGTGAATACGGTTATAATAATAGCACAACCCATATTTTTCAATATATCTTTAACTAAATGGAAACAACAACATAATAACTTCCACATGATAAAATATAAAAAAAATCCAAAATTTCTTTATAATGCTAAGACATCCAATTAAAATTACTAACCCCATGAAAATTTTGCAGCCATGCCATATAATTTTGAAAGAAAACCAAATTTGTACTTATACTTATAATAAAGCTACTGCAATTTATTTGGCACACATCCACTCATTAAAACAATCACCATTTGTCATCCAATCAAATGAGTTTATTGTACATCTTTTACCAAAACTCCAACCACAAAGAAAAGATTGGTAAACTAGAATAATATTAATTAAGTATTTAGGGGGTATTCAATCTGTCATATTAAAACAATTCCCCATTTGATTAGAATCTTCACTGCCTAGGACATAAAACTTAAATGCCCCAACCCCTAAAGAAAATCCCCTTTTGTACCATCTCATATAAAATGGAAAAAATAAAAAATAAGCAACACGATGACACATCAATTCTGCACGTTCGTTGATAAGAACCCATTGTAACTATATTCCTACTAACCCGAAAATCAAACCAAATTAACAATCTTCTCATGGCAATATGCTTCTAAACTTTAATAACGAAACCCATTCTACAGAAATATAGTTAGCTCCTTTATGCCTAGGAAGATTCGAACCAACAATACAAAATCTAAAAGAAACCATACAAAATATGGAGTAGGCATCTTATTCACAAAAGTGCAGTAAAACTATACCAGTATCATAATATAAAATCACAATAACTCCTCTTACAGGTTCACACACCCAAAAGACAAAAAAAAAAACTAACAGAAAGAAAACAAAAGACAATTAAGCATTTTTGGATGTGTTCATACATCGGAGCAAACAACAAGAATCATGCATCAAACCATAAAAGAGAAAAGAAAGAAGTTCAGCTTCCCCTAACCTAAAATCCCACTAAAATTTGATCGACATAGGTTCCTCCTTGCTCCAATGTTGATCTCCCCTCCTGAGACCTTCTCCCGACAGTCAACACTCTTCTTAATTAAATTAATTTAAAAACGAATTAAATCGAATTAAATTAATTATCCTATTTAATAGGGTCCTTAAAACCTAATCAATTCCAATTAATCTCTTTGTTTGTGTCCAGATTCGTGGAACCTATCTCTAGCTCTTCATATCCTCAATTCGTTCCTAAGGCATAAAAAAATGATGTTATTATTTTACTCTAGCCAAGGTTTGAACCGACAACCTCCCAATTACCAAATAATATGCACAACCATCAAGTCAATTCATGTTTCTTGGTAATTTATACTTATCTATGATTTTTTCTTATTACTCTAGTCTCAAGCATACATGCAAAACAATAAAGTTAGCAAACAACTAGCATACATAGGACTCAAATTCAAGTCCTCTCAACACAATCAAATACTCTCAACCACTTAAGCTAGTACTTTTTCACATCATAAATCCAAGCATTAAATGCTATAAAGGTTCTCACTACCCACATTTATTAAATAATTATTTATTTAACTATTTAAATTCTCGAGTGTTACACCTTTGACATTGGTAGAAGGAGGAAGTTTAGAAATGACATCCACTCTGGCTGGATCTACCCCAATTATTTTCTCAGAAATTTTATGTCCAAGGAGTATGCCTTCCTTTACCATGAAGTGGCATTTTTTCCAATTTCTAGTTCAAGGCCAAAATTGTCTCTACATATATTTTCAAAACTACATTCAAATGGTCCAAGCATGACTCCAATGGTGAGCCAAAACTATTAAGACTTCTACGCTTTTCTCAATAGAGTCTAAAAAGATATCCATCATGCATCTTTTAAAGGTGGCTAGAGCATTGCACAATACAAATGACATTTTCTATGTGCAGTTTTCTCTCTAATCTTTTGGATCAACTAAAATTTGATTATATTCTGAATAACCATTCAGAAAACTATAGTAGGCTTGTATAACTAACCTTTCTAACATCTAGTCTTGAAAGGAAGTGGGAAATGGTCCTTCCTTGTGGCTTGGTTCAACTTCCTAAAGTCAATATACATTCTCCAGCTTGTGACTGTCACAAAGGGAGTTGATTCATTCTTCTCATTTTGTATAACAGTCACACCTCCTTTCTATGGGACAACTTGCACAAAGCTTACCCAAACCCTATAGGGTAAATCATGCCAACTTTAAGCAATTTTATCACCTTTTTCCTTTTAACCTCCATAATTATAGGATTGAGTTTTTTCTAAGGCTGAGCTATAGGTTTGTACTCCTCCTCCATCAAAATTTTGTGATTGATACTGTAACATCCCGTCCGGATATTACGATTTTAAATAAAATAAAATAGAAATAATACGTCAGCGTCATTTATTAAATCTCATTTCCCAAAACGCAGGAAATCTAAAACTTCATTACACAGTCAAATAAACTAAAACCAAATCATAAACTTGATTAAATCATAAGTATCGCAAAGTGTTTACTAAATTATTCCAAATCATAAAACAATAAAGCTCTGAGAAAACTCTTTTATCCCAGTCTAGCCCCACTTCGGCTCTATGCCTCACTAGATCCACCTGCAACATCATCTGCTCCCGTGTACCGCGAACACGATCATCGCCAAACACAAGTAGATAGGGTGAGCTAACAAAATAAACATATATATATATATATATATATATATATATATATATATATATATATATGACACAATTATACACA